>Ga0299912_10000046_pt1 | contig 139928 bp, 249 predicted proteins | sample RVTome_2_FD_207667 | JGI IMG/M metagenome (GOLD analysis project Ga0299912, IMG submission 207667) | Soil microbial communities from uranium-contaminated site in the Upper Colorado River Basin, Wyoming, United States - RVT95D214 (version 2) ... | reverse complement strand
CTCTACACGGACGCTGGGGTGCTCGTAGAACCGTGCCTCCTCAAGAATGACGATGTGGACATCGTGAGTGGGTGGACGGAGGTCGCTAAAGAACGAATCATTCCGATTAACGGCACTTCTTTTCGCGTGTGGGGATTTATTTTAGATTCAAACAAAATATATTTATCTCATAATAATGGGAAGAATTTCTTTGCTGTTACCTACAATGCCTATAGTTCGGTAGATGCCCTCGTGAATTCAACGTGGGAAGGAGGCATTGAAATCACGGATTCCGACTGGGGATTCGGCGGGTTTGACGGGGGAAAGTTTTATACCTTCGAAGAAACTATTTGGGGAGATTGGTTTGTTCAAGAATCATTAGATTTCGGTATACGAAATGATGAAGCTTCATTTAGCGCGGTAACGGATCGCACACATTTCAATGTAATTCCTTCAGGTTTTGTCATTTGCATCAGAAATACAAATGGAGATCCCCTTTTTACGGGTAGATTTTCAGGAGCATCTCAAGATGGAGATCAAATTAAAATCAATTTCGCTGGATTAACCGAAGAATTGGAGAATATTAGACCTACGGACATTTTCGTTAGCAAAACTATCACAAATATTATTTATTCACTTATTAATGATTATTGTAGCTACTGTTATACTACAACCTCTTCCCTAAGTTCGGAATCTACTACATATAATATTGAATATAAAGGCGATCAATCTCTTGCTTCTATTTTCAATACGTTGGATCGTTTCCAAAATTATCAGTGGTGGTATACGGGGGATCTCCGTCTCGTCCTTGATGATATGACAACTACTTCAGGTATAAGTTGTATTAAGGGAACTACCGATACCTCTATACCGAGAATTGATAATGAAGGACGGAGAATCGCCAATCGTATTATTATCAAAGGGCGCGTGGAAATAAATGGTCCCGTCCTCTATCAGGCAGATGATGTCGATTCCCAGACTTTAAATGGAATTATTCCCGTTAAAGAATTCCACCCAGAATGGGATTACGATCGCTGTAAGGCATATGCAGATCAAATACTCTTAGATAGAAAAGAATGGTCCGACATTATTACATTGGATGTCAATTATGACGATACGATCCAACCTGGTACAACAATATATGTGGAAGGATGGGATTCGATTGGTATAACAACGGGTACTTATGTCATTCAACATATTCATCATGAAGCGGGAATTTCAACCCTTACCCTCAATAATACGTCTATCAGCGTTGGCGATTGGGGTAAACAAGAGGCAGAAGCAAGAACTTCTCTCGAAGGGGAATGGCAATCTTCCACTCAAGATAATACTTCTGTCGGTTCTGCTCAAATTCCCGCCGAGACTTTAGATGATTTGAAAAGTCGTATTCTTCGGCATGCCATTTCCGAAGCCCAAGCGTGGACGTTTGTATATGATGCCACTCATAGTGCCAAGCTCTGGGTGGATTCAGAAGGCGCTCTCCACGTACTAGGTATTACCTTCGTGGGTGATGCAGATACGGTGGATGGTTTTCATGCGGCTTATTTCTTAAATGCCGCCAATATCGAAGATGCAATTGTAGATGCTCATACTACAATAGCGCCTTCGGGAAATGCCGTATTCGATGCCTTGGCACTGAAACAAGATCACCTCACAGCAGTACAAACGGATGGATCGCATCCCATAACAGGATACTTGGATGTGACAGAGATCGCCATCCCTGCGACACCCGCACCCAATAACTTACGTTTGTTTGTGGAAGATTTTAAGGGTTTCTCGTTTTTCTCCTTCAAGGATGATACTGGAATGGTCCGGAAAATTGTCCGGGATTCCGTGTTCGTGGCTAAAAACGTGACTGGGGTAGCCATTCCTCTTGGTAATGCCGTATACGCATCGGGCAGCTCGGGCAACGTTCCCACGATTGCACTTGCAAAGGCAAACGCAGTTGGCACGATGCCAGCAATTGGGGTCACCATCGAGGCCATCGCCGATGGTAATTTCGGGCGGGTAATGCAGGTAGGATTGCTGGAGAATTTCGACACTAACGCATTTACAGAAGGTAACGTGTTATACGTGGATCCTGCAGTAGCAGGAGGACTAACGGCAACATTACCATCGTACCCGAACTTCGCGCAAGAAATAGGTACGGTGTTAGTTAAGAGTGTGGGTGCTGGAGCTATACAGATAATTTCCCGGTCGATGTTATATCCCACTCTTGTAGATGCTATAACGGATTCTGATTTAACTCACGCGCCAACTGGAAACGCTGTATTTGATGCTTTGGCGTTGAAACAAGTCCATACTACTGCAATACAAACGGACGGATCACATGATTTCACAGGACACCAAAAACTGAAAGATTCTTCCCCCACAGATGATCTCCATGCTGCCTCCAAAGGATACGTGGATACTAAGGTTGGTCTGGTGGAAGATGCCATCGTTGATGGACATACTACCATCGCCCCCTCGGGAAACGCGGTTTTTGATGCCCTCGCGCTGAAACTCGCGCTCGCGGGCGGGACGATGAGCGGTCCCATTGCGATGGGAGCGCAGGTGATTTCTGGCGGAGCACGGTTTGACTTCACGCTTCCCATGTGTTTACTAGAAAAGGATGCCGCCCAAGCCATAACATCGAGTTATTGGACAGCAATCGCATTCGCGGCAGGGGATGAAATTTCGGACTTGCTCGGGTGGCACAATCCAGATAGTAATAATACACGTATCACGCCGACCAAAGCGGGATATTATCTGGTGATTGGTCAAATAACGTGGGGCGCAACCACAGGTGAGCTGGGTGGGCACTTGTTGTTTGATGGCACGACTCCAGCAGGATATCGTGGGCGTTCCTGGACTGCCGCTCCAACTTCCCAAGGGCAGTCTACTTGTATTGACGTAGTATATTTTGATGGGGTGAACGATTATGTTGAATTGCTTGCCTACCATTCGTCAGGGGGCTACGTAAATGCCACGTCAAATAGGTTGTGGTGCATTCGCTTATCAACTGGAGGCGCAGCCGCGTGAGCGAAGATTTGATTCGACCTAATCCGCCTGGATTTGTCGTGGAACCTGATGATCTACACGTAGCTCGTCTCTATACAGCCGAAGAACGAATTGCTGTCATCTTTCCAGACAGCGGATTAGTGCCCGCACCTGCCCCGGCCGCTGGATTCGCGTGGGCTCTCGATGCTGATGGATTACCCGCGATGGCGTGCCCGCTCTCGAACACGGTCGCAGCCGTGGGCGCGATGTTCATCATTCGCCACGCTGGTACGTATGTCCTGCGCGTGGCAGTGGCATGTAGTGCACTTCCCACGGGTGGGATAATCAACACGTCCCTGAAAGCGGGATTCTCCACGAATGGCAACACAGAGACTATCGTGGGGCCATCCACGGCGACATTTATCGATAACATAACCGTGGTGAAGGCTCCATATGTCAGAGAACACCCGGCGCAACTCGTCCTCCCCAATCCAGATACGTTATTACGGGTTACCGTCCGCAAGACGGATAGTTCCAACGGAACAGGGAGTCTTGCGATCCTGGCGATGTTCGTGGTCAAAGTAGGTTGAAATGTATGAATGAAATCCCCACGCCTGAAATTACAAAAATCGACAATCGCCTTGGCGAGGTAGAACACAATATGGAACTCCTCGTGATGGCGATAGAGGCATGTATTCGCGTGATCGCAAAAACCCGAGAGGAAGCCAACGCTATCCTTGAGACAGTGGAGAAAATAGAAGAATTGAAAGCATTTGGTAAAATTTTCAAGTCATTAAGCAAAACTCTTAAGGCCGAACGGAAAAAGAGGTAATAGTTAATATGACCACAGAAAAACCACAAATTGGAGACTTGGGAAATATCGAGAAACGCATTTTAGGAGCTCAGGAACATTTACTTCTCATCCAACAGAAGATTCACGAAGGCGAAGGATTTCTCAAGGATATCGAGAAACAGATTCTGAAAACTCACACTCGTTTAGTTAAAATCCAAAAAGAAATATATAGTTGTGATTCAGAATGAGCACACCCCAAACCGTCAATGCTGAAGCGAAAGAATTAGAGAAGGCTGCAACCGCGCCAGAAGAAATTAATGCGGCTAAAGACCCTCCCAAGACCAAAACTCTCTGCGAATTCTGCGGAAAGGAATTCGAGCAATATGATAACTTACACCATTGCCCAGACTGCCTCAATTATTATAACCGCAAGCGGGACTGGAAGATCATAATTGGTGTATTTGCATCATTATTTGCTCTCATCCAAGCCCCACTCCTTCAACTCATTTATACTGGCATTGGAGGAATTGAAATGATGAACGAGTTGAAGACATTTTTGATGATGTTATTCGGTGGATTAGTAGTCATCGGTTTTACCGCATATCAGAAAATGGCGGGTACGGACGCAAAAGAGAAAGAAAAAGAAATTACCGAATTAAAACACAAACTCGATCTCAACACGCAGAAAACCAATCTTACCGAGAACTTCAATACAAGTCTCGTGGAACGGTTAGTAGCAATTAATAAGGTAAAAATTGAGACTTCAGAGCCCAAGTAAATAATTATTCCTTTTTTTCTTCTAAATTTCGAAATTCAGAACTAAGAAGACAATGACATTTTGGACAACGTTTTTCCTTTTCCTTGATATAAAGAGGGGATGCGGGACCCATATAACCACACACAAGGCAAATCATTAATCCCACTTTATCTTCATTTTCTTCATTTCGGTAATTTTCGCCGCTGTATCGACCTTTTGAGTAACATCTTCCGACTCTTCGGGATTAATTTTGTGGACAAGAATCTTTATTTGATTTTGTATTTCTGGAGGAAGATTCATATATCCCTGAAAGAATTTGCGCCGAAACAACCATTCGCAATACCATTCCCATCGCGATTGCCCAAATTGTTTTCTAACATTGTTGCCTAATTTCCAGTTTTTTATAAATTCTTTGAACCAACCCATTTTAATTCCATCCAATAATTTTCATCAATTTCGAGAAGATATTTCGTTACTTCTTTAAATGAATTCCAATATTTTGTCGAACCATTGAAAGAAGGATAAATTACCTTTTGATTCCATGGATGTTCAATAATATAAGTTTCACGAAATGCAAAAAGTAAATTTCGCGGAGGATAATCATCAATGAGAATTGCTTCGTAATAACATTTAGTCAACGAATGTTTGGAAATAACAGGATAATGATATTGTTTTTCAAAGAGTTTTTGTTCTTCTTCATCTCGCGTGGAGCAAACTTGAATTTGATATTTCTCGCTCAATCTGGCAAGAGATTCCATCGCTTTTGGATAAGGAAATATCCGCTCTGAATAATCTTTAATGAATTTTTTGAATGCGAGAAAAGTTCCCTTTCCAAAAACTTTATCGAGATCATAATCTGTGCAATCTTTCACTCTGCCCAATGAAGTCTCTCGTAAGAATGCTCCCATCGAATCCAATAAAACTCCGTCTATATCAATATCGATTAACGTATCCAAAACCCCCCCGATTTCATTGCAAAATCATAAAATCGTTGTAATAAATTCAGAAATTCATTTTGCAAAGATTCATTTAAAATAATCAGTCCACGCCATAGATAAGGAACGTCAATCCAATCAGAAGTAATTTTCCCTTTTTCTTGGTCTGTAAAATGGTCCCATTGTTCTTTCATACCATATCTTAGAATGCGAATTCCTTCCGCTACAAGCGCCATTGCTTGAGATTGGGATTGTGTAATATAATATCCTTCATGTTGGAAAGGATTTCGGTTTGCATTATCATGGGCATATGCAAGGGATCCTCGCTGGAGCCCAGACCCTGCTGCAATTGGGAAACCAACCCCTAATTCAAACATTTTTATATAAAAATAATCCTGAATTGCAAAGGAAGGAAGATTTTTCTTACGTGGAACTAATTGATACAAAAAATTAACCTTCCTTTTTCTGTTCAATTTCATTCTCTTTTTTCTTTTCTACATATAAATCTTGGGAAAAAGATTGAATATCCTTCCAATCCACTATCACTCCCGCTTTATTAGATTCCAAAAGCGCGAGTGTAATATCCTTAACTTGGGGGAATAGTTCCACTATTTCTCTACCTAATGTTAAAGCAATTATTTCGCAAGTGGGATTCGTGAAGAAATCATTCAGATTTAAATGATCATATTGTTCCATTATATTTTTAACACCTTCAAAATCTAACCAAATTCCATCATAATTTTGAGGGTCAGTATAATGAAAATGTCCTTTCAATCGAACTTCATATATCCACGTATGTCCGTGAATATTACTACACTTTCCATTGTAATTCGGCAGGAAATGAGCTGCGCTAAACGTTCCTTTTTTGATTAACAACATTTTTTTCACCAAGTTTTGGTCTGTTACCATTAAATTCTGGGTGATAAAGGTGTAGATAATAGTGAACTTTAGAATAAGTAGAATTGAAAATTCTCGCATATTTGCTAACTAAACCATATCCTATCCCCGTCAATTGATATTCTTCCCAGATTTTCTTTATCGCTAAATTCCTGTAATTCTTGCAGACACCAATTAATCTTCGTTTGTTCATATGGGGAAGAAAGGCAGGCATAATTTTTCTCCGTGTTTCTACCGAGATACGAGCTTGTTTTTGCCAAATTTCGGGGAGAGTTTCTTTATATTCGCGGGATGCCATTTCAATTGCCAAGAAATAAAGTCTTGAAAAACGGCAAGTATGCGCTCTTTTTGATGTGACTTCTGCTTGCCATCGCTCAAATACGGGGGTCTTGCTTGCTTTCGCAAATAGATAATCGGCTCGCGATCTTGTTCGTACGGAAATTCCTGAATAAGTCGCTGACGTGGACCAGAAAAAGAGATTTTGATAATCATTAATTTCTTTAGGATAATGCTGTTTAAAATTGGATGGGACTCGGATTCGTTTGTCATAGCAATTAACAATATCCCGTTGTTCCCATCTAACTTCCATCCGTGGTCCTAAAATAGATCCACAATGATAACATGTTTCTTCTCCCGTTAAATTCCCAACTTGGAAACTGCCGCAGAACGGGCAAGCTTCATTAATTAATTCCACTTTCGCCAAAGAACACACACTCATTTATCGAAATTTTCCTCGTCCTTATCTATATCTGGAATATTACTTGAAGTATTTGTATTTATCGCTTCTTTTATGAAACGGGGAAGAGCCTTAATGCCAAAAGATTTGTCTCCTGCATCGTGTTGTCGTTCTTCCACGATAGAACGTAATGTTTCGAAGAAATACACATCATCAATTCGGATAAGTTGTTTGAGGAGTTCTTTCGCATCCTCTTCCTTGAAATCAGTAAAGGCGTGAGAAATCACGAAAAGGTCATCTCCGACTTGGCTATGGAGGAGATCGTTTATGATGGGGAGGTTATCCCCATAAATCTTTGTGATAAATTGTTCCCACTGTTTAGCTTCTTCTGCTCTCTTGGCAGGGTTTAATTCGGCTATTTCCTTTTTCAAAGTATTAACTTTTATCAAATCTCCTCTTTGTTCAGCTTTTTTTGCTTCTTCCATTTTTTCAATAGCTTCTTCTTTTTTTTCACAAGCTTCAGTTACTATTTCAAGTGGTTCCCTCCGTTGGGAAGGAGGAAGTTGATCTTCTTCAGGGATACCTTGTTTATTTATTACGAATCCTAAAACGCCCGGTTCATACGCTTGCGCGTGGGCGTGTTCTGCCGCCGCTTTGTCATGCCATTCGGCTTCCAATGATTTCTTAAACATTTGATTAGGCATATGTGTCCAAGAATCGGATCTATCCTTATAGCATTCTGAAAACCATCGCACGATTTCAAGTTCTTTATCAGGATAATCGGTCGAATAACCTCGGGCGCGCCCCATTTTTGGATGGGTATCTTTGACCCAATATTTACTCCACTTCTCCCCATCATCGCTGAACTCGATGGTGAGAGGGGACGCTTGTTTTTTGGAACGAGCAGTATTTTTACGTTTGTATTGAATTGATTCCATAATCTGGGGTTTTCCTTCCTCAACAATATCGATTACTTTTAAACTTACATATTCTTTTGTATCTTCTTTATAATAACTGCCTTTGTATGGTCCGATAAATTCATTCCCTAATTGATCCCGCATTCGGAAAAGTCCCCCTTGAATCGCCAAATATACTTCGCGTGCTGCGTACTTGATATTTTGTTCTTGACAATATTTCACAAACATCAACCATTGATTTAAGGAAGCACATGGCTGGATCTGGGAACGTTCCATATCATAAAGTTGCCACTTGTTCATTTTTTCATATTTCGTTAGATCATTATTTTTTTGGAAAGGATCTACTAATGCAGTTAAAGAAGAAGGGGCTACTTTTTCTAATTTTTTAGCGAAGATTGATTTTGCGGGAGATTTTACATGTGGTTTTTCATTTTTATCTTCGGGTTTATCGATTGATTTCTTGAGTAAATCTGAAGCGGAAATAGTTTCATTCTTTTGTTGTTCTTTTTGAGAAGCGGAATCATTTGGTATTTCTTGAACAATATCTCCTTCACTAAGATTTTTCTGAGGATCCTCTAAAATACTCTGAACAATTTCCACTTTTTGCCACACATTTAATTGATCGAGATTTCCCTTGATAGTAGCATTTGGAGCATTAAATTTCTTTCCGCTGGGGGTTTGGACTTGTACTGCTTTTCCAGATTCGTATTTTTTTATGATTTTTACAACCAATTCGACATAATCATCGGACATATTCTCACATTCTATTATTTAGTATCAAGACCATTTAAACTCTCACAAACTTCAGAATTAGTATCCTTTTGGAAGTGAGATTCGACATATTGAATGTTATTACGTAATGTTACGTCAGTTAATCCCGCGATATGAGTGAATTTAGTTTGAGATAAAATAAATCGTTCATTCTCCCCTTCTAAGGTCTGATGGGCGAGAAAGATCGCCGTTAACAATCCATTTCGAGTTTTCCTCGCATAATGATATATTTTCCTTACTTTCGGAATGAGATTTTGGTGTAAATCTAGTGGAATCTTAAGGAGAGTTAAAGAACTAATGATATCTTCATCGATAGTGGGTATGAGTTCTGCTTCGGACAATTTTCTTCGTAAAATGGGAAGATTTTTCCAAAATAAACCTCTAATTTTTTGGGGACCTTCCCGATGTAATAATAACAAAATCATATGGAGCAGTTTTCGGGCATAATCTTCATAGCTTCCTGGCATTTGATATTCATTTATCATTTCTTCCATAATCTTTTTCACGTTATCGCGTTCGGGAAGTGGTTTTCCATATGCATCTAACACTTGTTGAACAGCGTTCGTTATCCACTCCATCCGGTGTTTTTTATAAGTTTCAAGTTTTGTCATTATTTGTCAACTCATTATTTATTTTCAATTTGGTGGCATCGATCTCTATTTCATCCATCCATTCTATTTCAAGATCCCGCCCCTCATATTCTGCAAGTTTTATAAGCGCCGGACTGCCAGCAGTAATTATCCCTACTTTGCAAGAAGGGCAGATAAAACCAATTTGTCCCACCTCCCGTAATCTTCGATAGGCAAAGGGCCTTAATGTTGTTCCACAGTGGGGACATTGAGATGTGATACTTTTCCCTCCTCTTCTTTTGAGCCAACATAACCTAGTTTCCAGAGAGCGATATCTTTATGACATTTAGAACAACGAATAAATAACCACGGTTTTCCTTCGAATCCTGGAATAGTCCATCCATTATTTTGGTGGGTATCCGCCCAAATTTCGGGAATGAGTTCTTCTCCACACCAACATTTTTTTATTTTGAGCTGAGCGAAGATTTCTCCTGCCGTTGCTTGGGGAACCCGTTTGATTCCTGCCTTCATAAATTCCCGTTCCATCTCGCTTGACCCCAATTTCCGCCAGCAAACAGGACCATACCCGCGCCCGATGGATGTTTTATTTGTCAAATTGTGCTCACATCTATGACAAAAGCTAGATGATATTTTCATCTTTCCTTGTATAGGGGACTTTTTTCCATCAAATAATGTTTTTTGGATGGTATTTTTCATGATTCTCACAAGTAATATGGAAAAAGGGATATATAAGGTTTAGTCATCAGTAGTATATTTTGAATAATCTTTTGCTTCATCAGGATTCACATAATAACATTTAGAAATAGCTAATAAAATTCGATAAGCATTGGGATCGAACATAATCATATCCACTGAATTTTCGAGGGAACAATTCCGCCCCAACGATACGTACCCGAACTTTTCACTCCGAGTAATAACCCCTTTTTCAATTTGTGAGAGATCAAGATGTTGCACTTTCCAGCTCCAATCATCCCCCCAAATGCATCCTGCAACGAATCCCACATCAAAATAGTGAAATTCATATTCATTTCCTTTTGCAGGATCGAGTTTCCATTTATCAACATCAATCAAGGGGTCATAACACCATTCCCTCTTGCCAGTGCCATCCGCGAATTTGACTTGGATATAATTTGGGACATAAAATTCCACGGGACAGAAACCTTCCCCTTTCACAGGAGGCTCGCTCCCGATAATCTCACAAGTAGGTAATACCATAATCTCGGTTCGGGTATATTCTCGGGAAAAAAGAGCGTACCATTTCCCTTTATGTTCGAAGGGGAAGAATGTTTTACTTAAATTATGATAATTTCGCACATAGGATCCAATTTGTTTTTTATCTTGGAAAATGCCTACCTTTAGAGAATCCCATTCTCCTGGTCGATTTTTAACCTTTCGAATTACTTTTGCAGTATATCGCGGAATTTTAAGGAAGTTTCTCAGAGTTTTTTTCATAATCCTCAACACTAATTCTCACAAATAATATAGTAAAGAGAATATATAAAAATTGACTATTTTGAGATAGTCTTTTTTGAATCATTATAATAAAGGTTATGATTTCCATATCCACGCGGTAGATCGTATTGTTCTAAAGTTTCAAAGGAAACCCCGCACATATTTCCAAGCAATTTAATTTCCTTTGCGATAATACGTCCCCGCATAGCCCGGTAAAGAGATAACTTTTTTACTATAAAAGATGCTTGTTGTTTTATCTCTTCTATCTCTTCAAGCTTTTTTGCAAATCTCTCTTCAATATCTGTATTTATTTCTTGACGGAATTTCTCTATTTTTTCTTGAATAATTTCATTCTGAGATCTTCGAGAATTGGATTTAGTTTTCTCTTGTTCGATATCAATATTTATTTCATCGATTATCTGTTTGGTTTGATTCTTTAATCGTTCTTTCGCTTGTCTAAGCTCTTCTGCAACGCTTAATTGTTTATTTTCGGGGTTCATATCGAATTCTCCACTCTTTTACATTTTCTTCGATTTTTGCAACGGTATTGATTGTATCATCCGCCAATAAATAATTATAATCTCTCGCGGATTTTCTGAAAATTTCAAGTACTTGTTCCACTGTAGAAATAATCGTTAGAACTTTCTGTTTTTGTTCCTTGCGCCAATTTTTATGATATTCGGGATCGTCTTTTTTATTCATATGAATGAGATGGTTTGTGAGTATTTAAGGTTTCGCGACCTTCGCGACCGTTTCGCGACCGTTTCGCGACCGTTTCGCGACTGTTTTTCTCAATTCTGTACAATTTTCCGAGACCTCAAAAGTAATCGTGAAGATTGGGATTAAATAACCCTAAATATTGATCAGAACCGCTGCAACTTCTTTACAAGTGTTGATGATTTGATCAATTTACCCCTTTTTTTCTCGTCTTCCTCGGTTTTCTCCTAAATCTTTATTAATCTCTTCTCACAAGGTAAGTTGGTGATTAATGTGAAATTAAAAGTTTGTTCAAAATGTGGGGACGGGTATATGGTTTACAATCCCGTCAAAATCGGAAATGAATGTTCTTGTTGTGATTATTTCGAATCCTTGAAAGTGGATCAAACGCCAGAAGAACTTGCAAAAATCAATCAAAGGAAAATAGAATTTCTGAAAGAATATAATAAGGATTTTTATGGAAGTTATAAATAATGCGATGTTATTACATTAATCCCAAAACCGATGAAAAGGTTCCCTTTGATATTCCAGATGAAACGTGCGATCTTTGTAATAGTGACCTTTTTTATGTTGAACCTGATTGGGGGCGCGCTAGCGTGGCTTGCACGCAATGCGACTTCCAAATGTGGGTTTATCCTCCCAATAAAAAGGGGGAAATCAAACGATTACTCCCAGATGAAATCCAAGATTGGGAAGATGAAATCTAATGCCAGCCGCCCAGATTATTTTCTTTTATCGAAAAGTCAACATCAAATGTGATGGAAAATGCCACAAAGCGTGGGGCATTAATAATCGCCCGCGCAATCAATTAAGTATTGATGAGGATGATTATGAATATTTGGCAGATGGAGAACTCCCGTGGGCTCCCAGAAATCCAGGAACTTCGGAAGGGGGACACCTAAAACCAGATAATGTTTCCCTTTTCCCTAATAGGTGGTGTGTTAGGGAATGTGAACGATGCCAAATGTATGATTTAAATGATCCAATCCCACTAGACAAAGATTTCACCCATCGCATTCAGAATAAACCTCTCACAAACCCTTAAATGAAACCTCTCACATATATTCGTTATTATTCAAAAAAAATCGTACAGACTCTCTGAGGTTGTTTAATGTTATTTTATCATGAAAAATCCGAAGCATCAACTGAACCCCCTTCTCCCGAAGAATTACGGAGAACGTAGGAGAAAACCTACGACTTTAGTGGTGGGATGAATCCGTCTACCAAAGATTATCGAGGAGCAGAAGAAGAAATGATACTAACCTACAAAATCAAGCACGGGAAAGATTTCTCGGAGGAATTAAGAAAAGCTAAGAAAGTAGCCCATTATGCTATCCTAACACGTAGTCGCAGCTCTAAAGATGTGAAACATCTCGGTCTAAAGTCGATGATCGCTAACCAGATACTTAGAAAGTATAGCAACGATGGAAGAGCCAAGCAAGTCAAGCACGTCAAGCTCGCCATCCCTCACCAAGGAATTAGGGTTGACCGCGCTACTCGAATCATTTCTGCGCCATGTCTCGCGCTCTCTTTGAGATACGACTTTCCTGACACTTTCGAAAAGGTTAATCAAATAGAGGTTGGCGAAGAGTATGCCTATATCTCAATATCAATTCCTGAACCTAATCTTGTTAGAGTATCAAGCTGGATAGGCGTGGACAGGAATACCACGGGGCACATAGCGGTTGTCTCTGACCCCGAGACAGGTAAGGTTTTGAAGTTGGGAAAAACCGCCCTCCACATTCATCAAAAGTATAAAAATATACGCAAAGACCTTCAACATAAAGGTAAGTACGGCAAAGTCAAACAAATTAAAGACCGGGAAAGGCGTATAGTCAAGAATATTAATCATAACGTGTCAAGAAAGATAGTGGATGTTGCCAAAGAATCTGGCAAAGGCATCAAGCTCGAAGATTTAACGGATATTAGGCAGAATACGAAACAGGTAAAGTCATTCCGCTATGCCAAGAACAGTTGGTCGTTCTACCAGCTCCAAATAATGATAGAATATAAGGCCAAGCTGCGGGGCGTGGAAGTCGCCTATGTTGATCCCGCATATACATCGAAGGAATGCAGTCGGTGCGGGCAAATAGGAACTAGGAATAGAAAGGAGTTCAAGTGCCCGACCTGCGGGCACGTTGACCACGCAGACAGCAATGCAGGATTCAATATTGCAAAGCGTCCAAACGTAGGTCGATTGCAGACAGACAGAGATGCCTGCAAAGGGAACACTGATATCCCTATAGTTGCTCTGGCGAGAATCCCGCTAACAACAGAACCCACGAGCTTTAGCGGTGGGAGTATGTCAGGCAGACAAGCTTATTGGGAGGAGTATAATCGCAAGAAGAAAACCGCGATTTCATATGATCAACATTGTTCTTATTGCGGAAAGATGGAAACCGTGGAATATACGGTTTATTGCAGGCTCTGTCACGATGCTTTGGAAAAGCTTCACCTATATCTTAATTTTTCCCGAGTTCACTATCTTAAAGTTTTAAAGCAGTTTCGAGATGCTATTGCTAATGGAATGAAACTCGAATCAGAAGATAGTAATGTTCCTGGATGCAGATATAATTACTGTACGTGGGGAATGTGTTCGATGGATCCGAAAATGTGGCCCGAACCATCAGAACATAGATGGCCCTATTCTTTCTTCAAAGAAGGACGGGTTGCGCCTCTGAGTCTTGGGAAACTCCAATGTCCTCTCGATTGGCGTACTGAAAAACAAAATGATGGAAATGGGTGTTTTTGGACTTGCCGTAATTTCCAAACTGCGCCCGATAAAAAACCACTCATACAAGAATTTGTCTTGCAATTATATGATGAACGAATTGTAAAAATCAAAGCGATGAAGAAGGGATTGAGAAAATGTCCATAAAAGAAATATTGTTGAAAGTATTGAATGAGATTAAATTCAAGTTTGAAATGGGAGAAGATGTAGTTCTCAACGATTATGGCCGTTTATTTCACGGAAAGATTGTAGGAGGTTATATTGATTCCCTTGGAGAATATCCCCACGTTTGTTATAAAATCAAAGATGAACTCACGGGAAAAGTAGAAAATGGATATGAAGATAACCTACGGAAATTCAAACCTTCAATGCTCGAAAAATTAACAAAATTCAGATATGAAGAAGAAAATCTTCGCAAGCAGCTTGAGGAAATTCATAGTAAAATCGATAATATCGCCTATGAGGGAGAAATATGGATCAGGTTGAAGCAAACCGCGAGCAAATGAACCAGATGTATGAAGAAATTAAAAAGCGGAATTTAGGAAGATGTAAAGAATATTGTCTTTGTCCTCACTGTATGGAAATTGTGAAAGGAAATCAACCATTATGGGAAAAACTTGAAGACTTCAAAAAGGAAAATCACGATTTATTATTAAAGATTGATGGAAACCTCTCCCTTTATACGCGGGGAATTGGAATGGATTGGGTTCCGTGTTTCATATGTGGGAAGGTGGGTGAAAAGAATGGCGTAAACCATAATATTGCTGCCTTCGTAAGAAATAAGGAAGAGGGAGATATTATGAGATTATGGTTTACTACCGCTTGGCATGATTATCGCCCTTCCGAACCTAATTGTGACCAATTAAAGATTGGGGCGTGTAATGATCATCTCGTAAATTTAGAAATCCTGAATAATCTTATTGGAGAAAACAATATCATCAATCAGAAAATGATTCAACAATCAATAAAACCCTCTCCTAAAGATTATGCGGGAAGAATTTCTTCTATTCTCCATAGAATAACCAAAACAATTCTAAATTGGTTGGAATCAGATTATTGTGCGTATCATATTCCAGTGAGTGATACTTTAGATGGTGATGAAAAACAACTTTGTATTCGTATAAAAATGTTTAAAGAAATGACTCCCATCGAACATATTTCTATGCCCAAACTTTTTGAACGAATTTTTGTGGATAATACAGCTCCCTTTGCTAAAATCTGTGAAGATTTAGATTGGTTGGCAGATCGTTTTCCTTCCGATTTTGAAAAAGATACTTGCCTTCAGTTCATCCAAAAAACAACGAAGATGCTTTTCCACGAAATATTTGCCCGGAAACTTAATGATGGGGCAGATCGGGAACGATGGCAAGAATTGGATTGTGGTTGCGGCTACAAAGAGTTTACAATGAAATGTTCTTCGGAAGGTATTAGTGATGTAGTTTGTAAAAATTGTGGAACTAAGTTTTGGCATCATGGGTCTTGGAAAAAATCAATTCCCAATGGTTGGGAAATTGTCTGGGATTGTCGCTCACGCGCGCGGGGGGAAAATTAAGATGCAAGATTATGAAGATTTAGGACAACTATTATTGGAACGAGTTAAAAAAGCGAAAATTCGCGTTCAATCCGAGAAAGAATATTTGTTTGTTCTCGACAAACTTGAAACTACCGCTTTACGCCTGAAAGACGAATTGCGAGAATTACGAAATCTTCTACTCGTTGATTCTATCGATGGGGGTTCTGAATCGAATATACGTAATCTCCCACTGGAATTACAAGCGGTTTGGCACTTCTTTCAAGAAGATTTGGATCTCGAAGATAATGAAGAATATGATGTTGATGATGAAGATATTGAAGAGTTTGATGAGGATGAATAAAAATGTCTCCGAAATTCTGTTCTCTCCATATGCATGAGAAACCAGTTATATTAGAGCACGTTCCCCATATCGTGGACAACCCTGAAAATCCCTATGAACGATATATTTGTAATGGTCCCTACACAAAGGAGAAGGTCATTGAATATTTGGGATATCAAATCTATGGCGGATTTCGATGCGTGGGTTGTAAATTCCTCGGGGATTTGGCGTGGTTTGATGGGATCGATAAGGGACACGTATTTCATTGTAATGCGCGGATTGTCGAGAACAAAGGACTTCCTGATGAATATATTGTGCGACATACTCCCGAATTTAATTCTTCGGATTGTGCATATTATCAGAAGGGACTTTCTCTTCTCGTTGATAATTCGGATTGCAAATGTCGGAAGGAACATCAGAAAGAATGGTATGAAAATCGCCCTTGGACGATTACAACCCCCGAAAAATCCACTGTCTTTGACGGAAAAACTATCCATATCATCGAAGATTCAAAGGAGGACAAATGAATGGGAACTGATATCTCAATGCGAGATAGTATGTTTTTTATTCCCAATTTTCAAATAAAAAATGTTTTAGCTGCGGGAAAAGCGATGACTGCTTGTTATAAATATATCCAATATGAATACAAACATGCTACTCGTATCGATCAACTTTTTAGAATGTGGGGTTATATGATTGATTGGGATGAAACTGGAAACATAACATCAATCGCTCTCGAAGCCTCATATCTTGGGGATGAATTTGAATTCTTCAAAATAATTGCGCCTTTTGTGAAAGAAGGCAGTTATATTGAGATCGATTGTCAAGGCGAAAAGATTTGGCGATGGGTTTTCGATGGGAAAGCTTGTCGCCAGATTTATCCAAAAATCGTGTGGGATTAAATGACAAGCGTTTTAGCAGTAATCGAATATTGTGGGGAACACTCCAAATATGGCGGAAAATGTGATATTCAAATCTTCGACACAAAAGATATGTGACCATCGTGTGTTCCGAAATCAACGATGGGAATGTGATTTAACTCGTGAAATGGTTTGTCCTGAAGCATATATTCCAAACTTCAAAAAAGAATTATGTTATTTTTTAAAGTCTAAGTAAAAGGTATTTGATGAAACTATCATTACAAGCGATGTGGAACTCTCATTCAAAATATTTTAGGGTCGGATATTGTGAGAATGTTTATATTGTAATAATAACTATATTAACTGAGGAACGTTTATGGACGTGCAAATCTATTGTTCCCTTGGCGTGGAAAAATGCTATGAAGAGGTTCCTTCTCTTCTTCACGCTCTCCAAGAATTTATGGAGGAAAATGCATATCTCTTGGAATCAAAAGGGAATGAAGAAGGATTTATTCAAATTTCGTTACATAAAAAAAAGAAGAGATGAAAAATATGCTCGATGAAAATGAACCAAAGAAAGAAGAAACCAGAAAGAAAACTCCCTTAGAAATGGAGGTATATGAAAAAGTTCTCGATTTTAGATTGCGAGAAGCCGAAATTGAGCGAATCGAGAATGAGATTAAATGCCACAAAGCGGCGGTGCTTGATGAACGCCTGCGTGAATCTTTTTTATTATGAAGTGAATTTTATGCGCTTTCGAGTCTCTCAAAATAATGGGGAATTTGCTTATGATTTAATTATTTCAGCAGATTCCGTTGAAGTCTTTCCCGAGAAACATTTACTTCTCATAAATAATTCCATTGAGATATCGGAAATTGAATATGATACAAAAGTCTGGCGGGAAGATGAGCCTTGTTTCGCTCACCAAGATTGGAGAAATGCAATAACAACAGTTAAATTCCCTGAAAAGGTAAAAGAAGACTTTTTTGAATGTAATATTTGTAGTGGGAAGCATCTCTTAAAAGAATTGGATCCAATTCGCCCGCTTTGGAATAGAAATACTTGGCCTGTCCAAAAATGTGGTTTTTGTAAATATTGTGTTGAAAAGGGATATTGTGAATTTTTGAAAGTGATGAAGAAGGATAATAAAAATGGTTGAATCTATTTTAGCAACAATTCAGGAAATTGAGAGTCTCACGCCGATTCCCACCGCGGAGAATCTCCTGAAGCTCAAGCTGAAAGATAAAGGATGGCCTATTGTAGTTCGGAAAGATGAAGGATACAAAGAAGGGGATTTAGTGATTTATGTGGAACCTGATTCTGTTTTGCCCGAGAAACCTGAGTTTGAGTTTCTCCGCAAATCGTGTTATGTTCCCCGTCTTCAAGGGTTTCGCATCCGCGCCATAACTTTGCGGGGACAAGTCTCCGCAGGAATCGTCTTTCCGTTGAGTTTAGCTGACAAAGAATTAAGACTTTCTCAGAAATCCTTCCGAATTACAGTCGGGCTCAATCTAACAGAGATTTTAGGAATCCGCAAGTATGAAAAAGTCCTGCCAATGACTCAGGATGCGTTAGGGGATTTTCCTTCCTTCATCCCGAAAACCGATGAAATTGATATTGAGAATATTCCCTCTTTTCTCCAACGATTTAAGGAACTTACGTTCTATGCAAGCGAGAAGATAGATGGTTGTTTGGATGAAAAAACCTTGATCAAAACCGAATTAGGTTTTAAAACTATTCGGGAAATCTATAAAAATCAATATAAAGGAAATATTCGAAGTTTTGATTTATTTAAGTCAAAAGAAATTTGGACTAAAATTCGGAATTATTTAATTCGGGAAAATGAACCATCCACACAATGGTTTGAACTTGAATTATCGAACGGGAAATCGATAAAAATAACGGGTGATCATTTAATCTGGCTTCCTCTTAAAAAATGTTGGCGGAGAGTAGATTATTTGCAAGAAGATGATGTATTATTACTTAGCGAGAACAATGAAAAATAATCCACCTTTTCCGAAGTATTTTTATGGTATTTTTCATTTTTATATTTATGTTATATTGTCCTTTTTGTAAAAAAGAATTTGATCCTTCGAGGCATATCTATGCTTGCAAACAAAGAGATAAAACTCTTTCTAATGAAGAAATAAGATATCAACATCTTCTTTTCAACTATCCCGAAATTGCACAGAAAGAGATTTTTATCGAAAAATATATTACAAATCAATATAGTTATCCTGAATTAAAGAGAAAATATGGGCTCGATTATCGCGCAATAGCATTCTTAATAAAACATTTCAAAATTCCTTCTCGCGATATTAGAATAAGTATGAACCTTTTCAAAACTCGGGAAAAGGTTAAGAAAACCTGTTATAAAAAATATGGCGCAATAAATCCTCTCTCTAAAAATACGGATCCTTATCATAAACGAAACCAAACGGTTTTACAGAAATATGGCGTAAAGAATATATTCCAATATGATGAAATTATCCAAAGAATTCATTCCGATAAATATTACCTTGAAAAATATGGTTTAAATTTTGGAGATTTTAAGAAAAAACAAATGAAATATATTTGGTCCCATTTAACAGATGAAGAAAAGAATCATTGGTTAAACATTTCTCTTCATGGAGAAAAGAGTCGCAGAAATAATACCCCTTCTACATCGAAATTAGAAACACGTATTCAATCTATTTTAGATAGATCGAAAATTGTTTATACAAAACCTTTTTTTATTCATCCTTATTGGTACGATTTCTACTTGAATGAATTTAAGATTATTTTAGAAATACAAGGTGATTATTGGCATGCCAACCCTTCAATGTATTATCCAGATGATTTAATACATTATATTAGTACCAAGATAACGGCTCAAAATATTTGGGATAAAGATAAGAAAAAAGCAGATATTGCTAAACAAAAAGGATTTTTAGTTATCTATATTTGGGAATCTGAAATGATAATATTAAATGAAAAAGAGTTGAAAAGTTTAATAATCCAAAAATTGAGGGAAATTGATGCAAACCATATATATTAAGAAAATCCAAAAGATTCAAACAAAATCTAAAAAATACGATATTGAAACAGAAAATCATTGTTTTTTTGCTAATGGAATTTTAGTACATAATTGTAGCGCAACTTATTATATTAAAGAAGGCAATTTTGGTCTTTGTTCTCGGAACTTGGAAGTAAAACCCGAAGGGGAAAATCCCATTGTGGCAGTTGCAAAGAAATATGGCATCGAGCAACATATGCGGGAAATTATGCGGGATATCGCCATCCAAGGCGAAATCATCGGGTGTCATCCAAATGGAAAAGGGATCTGTGGAAATCCCTACAGGCTTCCCGCTGGCACATATGAATTTTATTTATTTAATGCCTATGATCTCGAATTTGGTTGCTATCTTGGGTATTATGATTTATTTAGTTTATCGATTGCCCTTCAATTGAAAACTGTTCCCATTTTAAATGCCGATTATCATTTACCTGAAAACGTGGAAGATATCCAACATTTTGCCCACGCGAAAAGCAAGATTAATCCCGCAGTCTTGCGAGAAGGAATCGTTGTTCGTTCCATCGGAGAAGGACAAGACCCAGATCTTCATTTGAGACGGTTAAGCTTTAAGTGTGTGGATAATGAATATCGGATTAAAGAAAAGAGCGAATGAATGACCCCCGATTATTTTGATATTGCTCTTTTTAAACATTTGACCATTGGAGTTTCCATAAATACTTCAAACCCAAATCGGGTGAATATTTCCAAAACTTCTTTCCACCCGATTTGTAAAAGGTGAGCATCTTCCCACTTAATCTCGTGAATTGTGGGAGGCAGTGGCATCTCAATAATCAAAAATTGGATAGGGGAAATTTGAAGATGTTCAAAAAAGATTTCAAGATAATCTGGGGTAAAATGTTCCAGAACATGAGTAGAAATAAAGACATTATTATCCTTAAAAAAGTATTCTAAAGATTGATCTTTGCGCCAGACATAATCGAGTAGAGGTAATGAAACATAGCGAAGATCGTGACAAACATCATTCATTCGTGCGTGATCCGAGATTTCCCAATTTTTCCAGGATTTAATGGGAATCTCTGTGTGATGGAGGATATCCGAAGCAAGGAATCCTTCTGCGCCTCCTAACTCACAAATTTTAATTGTGGGGAGGAATTTAGCAATCTCCCCCAACATTGCAATTATTGGTTCAAGCGTATAATAAACATTCGGAAAAGCATCCCTGCAATCCTCACAAAAGGTTTTGAACTGAGTGAAACTATACTCTCGAAAATGCTCCCGATAATGTGCGAACCGAGATAACCACTCGCGAGAAAGACCTGGAGAATCTTTCGTATGATCATTGCCATATCCCATTCGCTTTCGGGTTTCTTTGGTCCAATTTTCCAAATGTATTACCATAACTTATAAAAATAGGAAGTGAGAAGGTATAAATATTCTGTTCACCTTCTCACAAAGTATGAGGCTTGACCCAGAATCTAATCCAAAAATTCAATTAAAACAAATCATTGGAATTAGAACGGACTTAGAAATGTCCAAGGGGAAAATGGTTGCTCAAGGTGCTCATGCTTCAGTTCTCGCGTATATTGAAGCAGTTGTCCTCGATCACGATATGGTAACTGAATGGTGGAAGTCGGGTTATAAAAAAATTGCTCTCAAAATACCAAGGGAAGAAACTTTTTGGAATATCGTGAAACAAGCAAATGAAAAAAGTCTTCCTGTAGGTATTCAAGTAGATTGGGGGTTGACCCAAATAGCGCCTGATACCCCTACCGCTTTTGCGATTGGTCCCATTTATAATTATTTACTTGATGAATTAACGGGAGACCTAAAGCTTTTATGAATGAACGTATTGGAACTCTCGAAGGTGGAAATTCGCCTCCTAAAGGATTTCGCGCCCGTTGTAAGATGTGTGGTCAATTCTTCCATCATTCGGGATGGATCCGCACAATGCTAATGGAAGGAACCCCTTATTTCGTAAGTCTGGAAGATTATCTTTGCAATAATTGTCAAAATAAATCTCGAAAGTGAAAAATTTGTTTAATTCCCATTGGTTACAAGAACAAGTGAGGAGATTCCAATTGAATCCCAGTCATAAAACCCCCGCTTGGCAGCATGCCGAATTTCGCAAACAATACCTCGAAGATATGCTCAAACGAAAAGATTTGAAACCTGAACAACGCCAGCAATTTGAATTAAAATTGAAACACGATCTCGAAATCATTCGTGAACACGAAAATGATTTGGCAATCCAAGAACTTGCCCTTCAATTATATTGCAAAAAGCGGCAGCTTCCTGCCCCAAAACCCCAATGGCATCAATTAAAACTCTGAAGGTTGAAAGATGACGAGACCAAGATTACCTTCAAGTGGAAGGACTTCAAGCGATTCTTGGAGCATTTTGAACTAACGCAAAAATATAAAGATCATGGAATGGGCATAGATGTGATGTCCTGCGCTAGACGACCCCGCTTTGTCTTCTCTGAAGATGAGAAAGAATGTGGTGAAATTCCTTTTGAAGAGGAAAAATGAGATGAACGATACCGAATATCACGCCAAAATTAAGAGACTTCCAATAGGCAAAATTCCTCACACGCATCGCCCAATGATGAGTGAAGAAGAAATGAAAGATTTACTCACTGGCGAAATATGGATTGAAGAGAAAATAGATGGTCAACTTCTCCACAAAAAAGAAGTGATTTCGTGGGGGGATATGAAATCTCTCAAAGTAGATGCCTTTTATGAAAACCTGAAAGTGCGACATTCCATCTTCTATGATGCCTTGCCTGCTTTCGAGGTTTTCTTGAATTATGCCATCAATGGTAGAATCTTTGGACATCCGTTTATCAAACAACCTCTCGGGGTACCTCATATCCCCGTCATCTTTCTCTGGCCTCGTATGACGCCAGAGGAATTTCAGAGGGATTTACCCAAATACCTTGCTCGCAAATCCGCTTTCGCAACCAACTCATCTATTGAAGGTATTGTAATTAAAAACTATCCCAAACAACTTTTTGGAAAAGTAGTTTCACTGGAATTTATGGAAGGAATCGAAGATCAGGAAAATTATCGAAAACAACCCAAAAGAATGAATCGTTTAAAGATTTGAATAATTTATGACAACAAAACGTAAATCGAACGTGGAACCAGAACTAAATCTTGAATTACTTACCGTATCTCAATTGAAACAATCTCACCCTACTATATTAGATGATCGTTTGTTTAAATTAATGAAGAAAGCAAATCCTAGTACTGATGATATCACAATACTTAATGCAATTTATAAAACGAAAAAGAAATATGACCCATCAATGATTACACCCGAAATGAAAAAGATGTTGGATGAATGGGATGCTTTTTAAATGATAGTGATGGATTATGGTTTTATCTCCAAGATGCCCCGAATGTGGAAATCCTCTGGTGAAACTCAATGATGAAATTGTGACAGAAAAAAGAGACTGTTTCAATTCATTATATGAAAAAGGTGGGTGGTATTGCCCAGATTGTGGCGAAGTTAAATATGGGAGAGACGTTAATTTTTAGAATTGTCAAATAGAAAAGTGAAAATTATGTCCATTGCAAATTGTGATATTTGTGGGAATCTCATCGACTTAGATGGATTCGTTGAAGGTGAAGGTAAAGCTCTTTTCTATTGTGGATGTGGCACAGTTTGGATGATGGGAGGAGGAGGTTTTGGTGATCTCTTCGAAATCCCTCCCGAATATATAGATCTAAAATTTGATGAAAGAACGCAAAAATTATATGAACAAACTTTATGTTGTAATTTCAAAGGTATATTCCTAAATGCTAACCGTTTGAAACCAGAACTAAATCTTGAATTACTTCTGAAACGAGAAAAGAAGAATCGAGAAATACGAAAGCAAAAACGAAAACAAGAAAGATTAATAGAAATTGACGCAAAAATAAAAAGTTTGAATCTTGAAAAGCAAGAATTGCTTGATGGGAAAGTTTAAAAAGATTTTTCAGGAATTATTAGAATGTGAGCTTCTTATGACACGCACTAAACGTATTTATAACGTTGAAAGAAATGCAAAACGGATGTTTGATTTCCCTCTCATAAATTATATTTTTGATTCCCAACAAAAACGAAGAGTATTTGAAATTGATTGGGAATGGTCTCCTGGTCCCCACAAACAAATTTGTATGGGACGATGCCGCGGCTGCCGTGATGAACGTGGATTTCAACATAAACAAAAACTCAAACGTAATGCGATTTGGAACGATCAAATTGGACACTTTCCCCGCACCCTCGCGAGGAAATTTTCCTTTTCTAAAGATTTAGATAATCCTACACCAATATTGGTGGGGGCGTAGCTCTAATGGCAGAGCGATTGGTTTGCATCCAATTGGGTGGGGGTTCGAGTCCCTCCGCCTCCATAATGTGAGAATTATGACTCATACCAAACGACACCCCGAAGAAGATAACCGTTATTCTTTCACAGGATATACAGTACGTTCCTATAAACGAAGAGTGCGCCATCTAAATAGAGGAGTTAAGCAGAGAAATCGACATCAAATCCAAAAAAATCCCTTCTATCTCCCAGAATTATTGTTTAAACGCAATGAAACGGATATGATGTGTTAATAAAAGGAAACTATTAATTATTTCCCAAGCGGAATTTTGCCATCACGCGCGGGCGGATAAATAAGTTAGGACTTGCATTTTTAGAACTAACTCCTCCTTCTGAACTAATTATGAGATTGATTAAAATGAGAAATCCCATCGCAACGGCATCAATTATATCGAAACGTTCACAATCAGGGAAGGTTTTTACTTCTTCTTCAAACTCATCTAAATAAGGGAGATCTGGAAGACAGTATGTGCTTCCGTCCCATGGTCGTTCAAATGCATCCGCAATTTTCGCTTTTTTACCTGCATTTTCGCCTTCTCCCGCGAAAAAATCACGATATTTAGTATTTTGCCCACGTGCGCGATATCCCCGAAATGTAAACTGGTTAGCAAAATAACCTAATAGATCTATCACAATCTTTGCTTGCATAAAATCTTCTTCAATATAAATTGGGAGACCTGGATATTTTTTAATGCATTCTTGAAACGCAGTTATACGTGTTTGCCGGCTCCAATGCCCCACCCACGCATCAATGATATAATATCGATTTTGATATTCCCCCATTATTATAAGGGCATTATTAGCTGCTCGTTCTGATTGTCCAAAGGACGGGTCATAAATTCCGATTAATCGCATTCTCCGGCGCTCAAGATCGATATATGGAATCCGCGAATATGGATCCAACGCATTTTCGCTGGGGTTACACCATCGTAAATTTGTCCATTGGAAGAATTTCCCTTCTGGAGGAATGATTTTCAGGTTATATTCTCGTTCAAACTTGATTTTGCCGCCTCTTTTCCGAATGAGACAAGCTCGCTCGATGGAATATTTCCCAAAACAATCATCATAAACATATTGAATAGTGGGATCTTTGTTAAGAATGCGAGTCCCAACAATCGCGCCCCCCGAATCCTCCACATATTGAATATCCTCTTCTTTGGGCATTACAAGGATAAGGGGTTGTCGGTAAGTGGCAAAAAGTTTTTCGTCATCCATTCCTTTGTAGATGTCGTTTTTGCCCTTCTTGGTGCATAAAACCCATACAAACGTCACTTGTTCTAAACTCCCGACAAATTCACCCCACCAATTCCAGAACTTTTCATAAGCATTTTTCTCGCCTTGAGATTTCTCGGACCACGGATCATCGAGAATTCCCCCTGTAAAATGGTATCCCACTCCTCCCGAACTTTGCCAAGAAAACCCCATAATGGTCGGTTCAATACCAATATATGTGCGTTTCAAATCAATAATGAGTTGGGACCATTTTCCCTTTCCTGCTTTTCCATAGATTAAATTTGCTTTTTCTTCTTCACTTTTTTCGTCAGAAGGTAAATATCCATAATCCTTAATCAGTCTTTGATTTACTTGTAATTGAATCTTAATCAAATGAATGCGTTGGACAGTTTTTGCTTCCACTTCTGACTGAAAAAATAGGCGTTCTTCAGGGTTATCACAGATTTTCCGCAGGATTTTGATGAGAGAAACGATTGATTTCCCCGCCCCACGAAAGATTTCCACTTTTGCCCACGTATGAGCATCCAGAAAATCCGAGATATCTCGTTGAACTTTATAAAACTGGGGTTTAATTTCCCGCATTACCTTCCGGCGCGTGCGAGAATCGATCAGAGGCTGCCCAGTTTTTTCATCCCATTCCTGAGTTTTAGTGGGCAAAATCGAGTTAGGTAAATAATAAGCAGCCCATTCTTCATCGTTAGGAGGGTTTTTGAAAACGGGATGAGATATGGGAATCCGTTTTCCTTCGGGTGAACGAATCGTTAATGTACGAGAATCAAATCCCGTGGGAGCTGGAAAAGGATCAAAATCTTTTTCCTCTTCTGCTCTTACCGCTTTATCCAATCTCCTTCCTGTTACAGTTCTGGGCATTATCTCACTCTAAACCACATTGTTTTTGGTCGCCCTTTTCGGGGAATACGTCTATGAGTGAAACTTATATCTCCTTTTTCGCACAATTCAGTTAGATGAGTGTAGAGTGTGGTCCAAGGGATATGTGTAGATTTACAAATTTCAAAGCGTTCCATTCCTTTTTCTTTAGTAGTCAGAGAAAGAGCAGTAAAAATTCGGGAATGAATTTCAGACTCGGGAAGTTTCAGACATACCAGCCCCACGAAAAATTAATCGTGATTGTATTTGACGTTTAATTCCCCGGATAGTCGTATCATTTGTACCACAAACTTCGGCGACTTGTTTTTGGGTCAAATAATATTTTTGCCAATGCAAATAAATAATTGTCGCGATAATTGAATTAGTGCTGCCTCGAAGCCTGCTTGTGCGAAGAAATAAATCCTTACACTCTTCATATGCTTTTTGGATATCTTTGGGATTATTTAAAGCAGGTAAAAACGCAACAGCTATTTTCTGGAGATTCTCTTTTAATAAACCTGTGGGAGCCCAATGCTTCAAATGACCCCAAATGGGCGCATATTGCGCCAGAACTTTGTGCATTCGATTTAAGGTGGCATGGACTCCACTCGCTTTGAGAATTGTAACGCTCGTGATCGCGTTATTATGTTGACGCGCCGTGATGAAAAGCGCACAAACCGCAATAAAATGAATATCTTCCTGTTTTGGTTGTGATTGGAGTACTTTTTTCGTGAGATGTATTGCATTATAAATCCAGAGAGAGGGAAAATGAAATTGAATTTCCAATTTTTGGAGGCATATGAAAGCACTACCGACCCGCAAGTCTTGGTCATCCCGCAAGCGGTTTAATTTTGCCATCCGGAAGAAAGTAGACCGTAATTTGGGGGTTTTTGCTTCCTGATAATAGAACATACGATTGGCGCTCTGAAGAGGTTCCCCCCAGAAATAATCCTTGTAGTTAAGATGATTTCGTCCAGTAAGAGTATGAGGAAGACCATATACTTGCCCTGATATGAGTCCACATTGAGAACACGTCAATTCGCCAGTATATTCTAAAAGCAGCCCACCACATTCCGAGCAATAATATTCGGCGAGATCATTATTTTTACCATCTGATTTAGAATTGTCAAACTTCGCTTTGTTACCACTTTTTTGGGGAGTTTGAAATTCCCTTGGGTCCTGATCAAAAAGTTGCGGAATTTGAATTTTTATCCCCTCGGATTCGATCTTCAACGTATCGCGCAATTATATTTCCGTGAAAAAAGAGAGGCATCATTAGATTTTTTTCCTATTTAAGGACTATTTAAATTAATTTGTGTAAAACACATATTAAAAGATTTACTAAAAAATGAACATTGTTTAAGTTTCTCTTGTGAGAAATGATAGATCATATATTTTTCTTTGAATGAGTTCCCATAAAATCTGGGCTTCATGATAAGCATCATCGTATGCTCTGTGAGCCTCTTTATATGGATTTCCAAATAGAAAATTCCACGCTTCTTCTACTTTGGGCCACTTGTAACTCTTATATCCATAATTACTATGTAATTTACAAACATCCGTTGCTTGGAGCATAATACATGGAGCTTTGTGGAGAATCCGAAAACCCGCTCGTTCTAAACACGTAAAATCATATGCCGCATTGAACGCTGTCACATAATATTGATTGAGAATAGCCTGAATCTGGATTTTCTGACTTTCTAAAGTAGGGGCTTTATAGATATCAAACAATTTGAGAGAACTATTTTTAAGTATCCATATATCTTTGTCTTTCGGGAAAAAATCCCGCGAACGAACAATACTATCATAAACAACTCCGATTTCTCCCGTTTTGAGAGAGAGGCAAACTATTGCAATCTCTAAAATATACGCCAATCGAGCCTCTTTATTGTCGGTTTCTACATCTACAACCGCGATATATGGCCCCTTTTCTACATATCGCACAACATCTCTTGGTGTTGGGGTTGACAATTGTTGTAACATAATTATATTTTATAGCGTTCACTATAAAACATTTTTGTTCCCTAAAAATTTATATATAAGTTCTCACAATAGGAAGTGGGGACTAAGAATTTATGTTTGTATCTTGGAATACCTTAAACCCCCGCTCCCCTCTTATTTGCATTGGATTTCGCCTCCTCCCTCTTTCCTCATTTGTTATTCGTTGGGGAAGCGGGGTGTCCCCTCTTTCTTTCAATTGTGATTCATATGGACAACAATAAAATGCATCGTTATACCGCTATATGCCCACATTGTAAACAATCCTCCGTCACGTTTTATCCTAAATTGCAAAAAACCACCCGTCACGAATGTTTGAAATGTAGAAAGGTAATTATCCATAAATTGGCGGATTTAACGCCCGAACAAGAAGAAGCGCGATGGAAACGATTTGAAGATTTTTATAATAAAAAAGAGAAAGAAATATAATGAAGATTCTCGCGATAATTGGGAGCCGCAATTTCGATAGATATGAATATTTTGAACGATATATGCTCTTTTTTTATCCCAACGTAGATTTCATAATTACGGGGGATGCACGGGGGACCAATTCTTTAGCGATTCGATATGCAGAAAAACATGGAGTTCCCTACCGCAGTATAAGAGCTGAATGGAATAAATTTGGGGGTGGGGCTGGGCATATCCGCAGTAAAGATATCCTCGATCCTGCAAAAAAGATTCTCGCGTGGTGGGATAATAAATCACCAGGAACGCGATGGGAAATTAAATACGCGAAAGAAATTCATAAAGTTCCCGAGATTGTTTTCTGGCCAGTATGTCAAATTGGATGTAAAAGTAAGTCTTATTTTTAGGAAAAACACGGTATATTGTGAGAAGTAGGGTGAGCTTTATATGAGTATTCTCACAAGATCCTCTTAATTGGAGATGATATCTTGCTAAAAAAAGAAGTAAAAATAGTTAATATTCAAGCCCAACTTGAAAATGCCGAAAATTGCAAACGAATGATTCAAGATTTGTTAAACTTCGCAGAGAAAGATTCCAATATTATTCTTGTGGATAACTTAAAAAATCTTCTCAATCGAGCAGAGTCTTGTAAACAAAATTTACTTAATAAAAAGACGGAGTGAATTCATACGTCCGAAAATACACAACATATTAACAAACTTTCCCGAAAATTAACGCTTGATATGAGCGATATTGAGTTATTCTTCCCTCGTGATATGCCTGGGCGGAGAGACCGAATTTTACAAGATTTTTGTGAAATGCAAGCAATTTTGAAAGAAATGGAGAAGACTCCCCTATGAAAATTCAATATATCGACCCAATCGAAGTGGAATTTTTCCGTTGCTCGAATTGTGATTGTAATTATGATATTAAAAAATCAAAATGTCCTGTTTGTGGATGTGAAAAATAATGTTATATGCATGTAAAGTTTGTGGAGCACCATGTATTGCCATCCTTCCAGAAGGACGGAATTTTGAGCGCCCGTGTTTAATAAAAAAGCTCACGCCCCATTGGGAGCAAGCGACCGAATCGAAAGGAAAAATCTATCAGAATTAAAAAGGAAATAAAAAATTATGAGAGATATTTATGGCAAGTGAGACGTGGTGGTGTGTGTGGCATGCGGTATCCATTAAATACGTGTTTAATCGTCCCGTGTATCAACCCACTTGTAATATATGTGGACGGTTGTTAGCGAAAAAGAGTAAAAAGAAGCGAATATTATGAAAAAACGAAAACAAAAAACTCTAACAATAATGATTGGACTTCCTGCATCAGGAAAATCTACCTTTGTCCAAAAACTTTACAAGGAGCCGAGAACAATTGTAGTTTCTTCAGATGAAATACGTTTTAAACTGTTGGATTTCCCAAAATCTGGAATTTCTTTCGATTCCTCCATCGAACCCATCGTTTGGGAAAGAGTTAGAATAAAAATTCAGGAAAGTTTGGAAGATCCTAATTGCGATGATTGTATTTTCGATGCTTGCAATCTTTCCCGCAAAAACCGCCAAGAATTCATCGAAATGGCGCGAGAACATAATGCTCGAACTAGAGCTTTCTTCTTGAATGGGGATCCACTTTTCTTCCACGAACGAAATTTAAAGCGAAACAGACAAGTTCCAGAAGGAGTTCTTGATCGTATGATTCAAAATTTGGAACCTCCCACCCACGAAGAATTTGATGAAATCCAGACTATTTGGGTCTCCAATAATAAAAAAAGGCGAAAAGTATGAGAAAAGAAATCGTCATAGATGGCAAAAAATACTATTACTCTTGTACAGAGAAATCAGGAGGAACGTGTAAAATAAAATCCGAGCTTCAATGTTTAGGTTGTTTGTTAGGAAAATACGCAAATCAAATTGAAATTGAAGGTGAAAAATATGGAAAAAAAAATAATTAGTTTCCCATGTCCACGATGTTTGAAAAACGGAATCAACTTATGGCACGAGATCGAAGTAACGGTAGATCGCCTACCTGGAAAATTCGCATGGCGACATCCTATGTTGAATGTCAGTATGACATTTTTCTTGGATGCAAATTGGGCAATTAGGTCCGTGGAAGTAGCACCAATGACGGCACAAGTAGAGAATTGCTTCTCCCTCGTGTGTCCTATGAAAAATGGGGTATTAGCATGTAAGACGTGCCCTATACAAGTTTTCTGCAATTACCACCAATTTCAAGCAGTACGGGATGAAAAGAACTTGGCACAAACAGGCCCGATTGTAGAGAGTATGGACAAAGAAATAATAAATTGGTGCAATAAGGATAAGGAGATGACCAAATTACGAATGTCTCCCACCTAAACAAGCTTAGAGAGATATATGACTGTCTCCACCAACTCCAAGATGATGCGGAGCGGGCGAAAGATGCGGACGCAACAAGAATCACAACCATTTTGGTTGCGTACTTCGAGCCATATATAAACACTGCAATACAATTGTCTTCACAAGATGGTGTTGAGATATATCTAAAATGAATTACCCCCCCGAATTACCCCCCCCTTGCCAAAAATGTATCCAAAAACAATGCCCCGCGCGGGAAGCTCATTTAAGTTTTGAGCATTATCCCGAACATTGTCCATTTTTTCAATCCTTCTCAATTTTAGAGAATAATCCCGTCTATTATAATTCTGGTGGAACTTTTGAGATTGGCAAGGAAGAAACCGAATATTCCTCTATGCGAAAATATGCAGTAGGAAATGATTTTTAGAAGAAGAAAAAAAAGCAGTATAGCGACTAGTATATCTTTTTAATTGTTTTTATATAGGGAGATATTTATATAAAGGAATGTTTATTGAAGGGAACGTTTATATAAAAGAACGTTTATGGAAAAATATTTACATAAACAAATTTTGTGTGTAAAAGTAATTACACAATAAAAATTAGAAACCCCCGTCATAGTTCCAGTTATCTCTCATCGAGGGTCTTTTCCCCCGCAAGCCCGAGCCCGGCTTGCTCTCCTATTTGCGGTATTTAGGGAACTTTACGACCCAAGGAACCGCGCGCGAGAGACGCGAAACCTCGTGAGAATGCTTTCTCACAATTAAATAAGGAAAGTCTCCCTTATAAGGTTTCTGTGGTGTTCTATAATGCTTCTCACAATATACCACGCGAAAAGAACGGCTACGGTCTATTTCCTGGGAGAAGAATAAACGAAAATTTTTGTTTCCTTAAAGGGATTTAGATTTAGAGCGAGGAATTAAGGGAGGAAATTCTCACAATGACGGTTTTTTAGATATCTCACACAAAAAAAAGAAGCGAATTTCAGCATTTTTTTTTGATTATAGATGGGAATCTATACTAATCGATGAGTCGCGACATATCTGGTCGGATAGGGTGGATTTTAAATGGGTGCATTTACCTATTAACGTATACAAAAAAGATGTGAAAAAATTATGGAAAGAATCTTTTACGTAAAACCTATGGATTTTGATCTGCGAGTTAATTCTCCGCAGTTCAGCCAGCTTGATGATTTTTTAATAGAAAAAATAAATTTAGATTTCGCGCTTTTTGAACGAGCTAGAGGTTATCTTTCTATGGCTCGGGCAGCTCTTCGTGAAGATAAAAATATTCTTGCGGCAGATTATTATGAAAAATGTGAACAATTACTTGGAGGAATATAAAATGGCAGCTCAAATTCAAAAACCGCTTTATTATGCAAATAGAGAACAATACAAAGCGCAAGCTAAGGCTAGCGCTATAGAATTGAAGAAAACTTATGAGAATTTTACGAAGAACATAAATTTGGAGAAAATTATGGGGATCGTTGGTGGAAAAGGGCACTCCTATAGCTTCCACAATCTCCTCTTCATCGCTCTCCAGACTTCGATGAATGGAAAGAATATCGAATATTGTCTGAAGGGCTATCAACAATGGCGCAAAGATACCTTCAAAAACGAGAAGGGAATTGATGAAATTTTTCAAGTTCAAAAAGGCGAAAAAGCTTTCAAAATTTTCGCACCAATGATGGTCGAAAGCAAGGCGAAAAAGACCGAGGATTCTTCAATCGAAATCGAAGAAGAAAACAAAAATGAGAAAAAGCGTCTTATCTTCTGGTTGGTTAATGTCTTCGATGTTTCTCAGACATCGGGCTATGCCACTTGGAAGAAAGCTCACGTGAACCTCAATAATTTAGCTTGCTCAAGCGCCTTCGATTATGAGAAAGCGAAGGCAATAATTCAACCCAGTTTAAAAAGCGGGGAATTGAAGTTCGAGGAAGATTCGAGCAAGCTGGAAGGAGAGAATGGATACTATGTCCCTTCCGAGCATAAAATTGTTGTGAATTTGAAGATCGCCCCCACTCCTTCCCGGACCCTTATCCACGAATTTGGTCATTCGCTGACTTATTCAACACAGAACGAATATGCGACAAATGAATTGCTCGCAGAGATTGTGAGCTTTTTCATCCACCAAAAATTTAACGTGGAATTTAATTTTACTTATTCCCAAATCTGGAATCAAAATCTCTCAAAGGAAATCTCGCTTTCGGATTTTGAGAAACTCTATAAATTTGCGGAGGAAAAAGTCTCCGTTTATTTCAAAAAAAATGAAGGAAGTAATCCTAGACCTTAAATAAGCGCGTTTCCTTTTCATATTCACAATACAAAAAATAACACGAAAAAATAAAGACAGTAAAAAAAATACCATCGAAGAAGATGATTAAAATGCAAATAACAGAACAAACAGATCAGGTTATTGAAATTCTGGAAGCAAATAGAGTTTGTACGATATTCTCTGTGCTCGCGAAATTCACAGATTGCATCGAAGTAAATTTTTACCCGAGCCGAGGATATTCCAAAGCCGAGATTGAATTCCTCGATGATTGCAAAATTAGCCTTCACCGAGTTTTTTTGGAACAAATAATCTATACGAAGACAACACACTTGGATTTTCCAGTGAGAGAATTTTACAAGCAATTAAAAAAACGATTGAAGGATCGCAAGCTCACCCAGAACTCCTTCATAAAAATGTTTGTCGTTCAACGAAACGATAAAGTTCTCATATCAATTCCTGGAATTCAAGAAGAATTCAATATTGAAACTAAATTGAATGCAAATAAGGAGTACTGTTTAAAAGAGTTCGATTTTGGGTATGAAAATCGATCTGTGGCTTGTCAGGCTTCCAAATTTGTTAAAGTAATCCAGAAATTCAAGAACAAGAAGAGATATGATGTTTTTGCCATCGGAACGCAAGATCACAATCTTAACGAGCTTCATTTTCAAGCAGAATTCGAGGGGGGGATGGATGAAACCACCTTAGAACTCGATGAAGAATTTAATGAATATATAGGACCTAAGCTCTTTTCCGCAAGTTTCCTCCGAGAAATGCTTCCTATCGCTAAAATGAGCAAAGAAATGAGGATAAAGCTCGAAGATATCGGAGGCCAGCCGATAATGCTCGAATTTGAAATTCTGGATAATCCCCGGTTAAAATGCCCAGCTATCATCGGCTCCCACGAAATCTACATAGCTTGCCGGGGGGAAATCTAAATGCTCAATTCTCTCTATCCTCTCCTAATCAAAGTTCCACTTCGATCACAAGTGAAAGTAGTGAAAATAGCGGGAGAAATGGTGAATGGTGAATGGATTGCTCGATTTTCATATGAACAATATGATTCGATGCGATCCGACATAAAGACGGATTGGAGATATATCCGGAAGTTCTCATTGAAGGTTATTACTCTCCCAATATGGCTTTCTATAGAGGAATATATTCAAAAACAAAATATTTATGAATCGCTTTGGTATATGTGTCCAAAAACCGCATTTAATGCTCAAATACAACGAAAGCTCGCGCTTTTATACCGTTTTCTCCGAGATCCATATAAAATTCAATTATGTTTACAATTACTCGCGAGAGAAGACTCGCTCGCTGGTTTTAAAGCTTCGCTCTGTGGAACATTAGAAAATTGGTTGGTTTCCCAAGACTCTCCCTATGATTCGCCTTTTTCCCCACAACAATGGGCGGCTCTCGGAGATTCGAGGTAGATTAAAATATGATAAAAATAAAATCACCCTCTATATTGCGTGACGTTGACATTGCGGAAGGCTGTGTCAACGAGGAAGACGCAATTAAGGAAAGCTTGGATATAATTCTCCCTCACTCACTGACGCTTAAATATTGCGCAGATTTTATTTTTAAGGAGGCTCAAAGGTTTTTACACACCAATAAATTCAAGGAAATTTGCAAAAAATATAAAATAGATTTCCCCAAATTTGTGTCTCTCCAAATTTTGCGGAGATTGGAAGAAGAGTTTGTGAGAAGAGCTTATAAGAGCGACTTGATTCAAGATACTCAACACAAAATATCATACAAAAATGAGAACGTGAAACAAATGATGTGGCTAAACTACGTAATTGAAAAGGACGAAGTACTCATTAATTTCGATTGTGATGATTCGATATTTACGAGCGACAACGAGTCTCACATAGATTTTGACGCAATGATTAGCGCGATCGAGGAAAAACTCAAAGCGCAATTTCCAGCCGTGAGCCATTTTACGCTAACGGCTGTGAAGAATCAGAATTCTCCCACCGCGCAATTTGCGGATATGAAAGGAAATATCAGTGAATATACTGATGACGAAATTCAAGATTTCCTGAATGATATCACAAACGATTTTGACTTTTACGACCAATTTTTTTAGAATAAACCTATTCCTTAAAAAACAAAGAAGTGAAAACGATGACTGTGAAAAATGCAAAGCTCGAAATCGAAGAGCTCAAATTCCGAGTGTTTTATTTTGAGATACTCATTTGTAAGCTATTAGAATTAAAAATAATGGTGATGAAGAAATCGGACATTGCTATGCAACATAATGCTTATGGGATGATTGCAAAGACCCATGAGCTCGAAGATCTGTATAGGTCCTTTATCGCGAAAGCCCGGACTCTCCAAACCACCTTAAAAAGGAAGGTTTGGTATCGTGAGCACGAAATTCTTGGAATCAAGAAAGTAGTTCCTCTTCCAGAGGAAGATAAGCTCATTTTATAATCTTTTTTTCGTTATAGAACTAAGCAAAGTTGTGAGAAGACCTTATAGGCGAGACTTGATTCTATCTCTTTAATACAAAATATCATACAAAAACAGAAAAGTGAAAAATTATATGACACAAATAGTTTTCGAGCATCTCGGTTCATGGGTTCCTACCCCTAAACAGCCTATCTGCGCTCTCGATCAATTCAAGGGCGATTTAAAAACCCAGAAATATTGTGATTGGTCGTTAGATACAGCCCCCGGTCAAGGAAGTTATGTGAACCTCTATGAGGTTCGGGATTTTGATATTGGGCTCTTAACAGCCGATGAATATATCCGAAATTTCTTTTATTGTGACATAATCCGAGCCCATTTTCCTCTCTCGGATTTTACCAGGACTCAGCTTTTCAACCTTCTCCGCATTTGTGAGGAAGAATCCAAGCGAACTCACGCAGCTCTGAAGCTTCTCTCGGTGAAGAAATTCCGGAGCTCTTTTCGCGAGAGTTTAAAAAATCAGCTCGCAAAATGGCTCTCGGAAGAGAATCACGCGTACAATTCCCCCTTCTCTCCAAGGCAATGGGAAATCTTAACTCAATATGAAAGATAAAGCAAGTGAAATTATGAGGTTAACTGAAGATGATTTAATCATCATTCGTACCGCTCTATCGTATGTTCTTGGCCGAATGAATTGTGATTGGCCAAATTGGGTTGAAGAAGAAAAATACCATATTGCTCAAGAAAAAGAAGGAAATAAATCACACCCGATAATAGAATTCTTGTTTGGCGGAAAAGAAGTAGAAAAATTGAAAGTGGAATACAATAAAGTTTGTGATAAGATAGAGAAAGAGCTTGTGAGAAGACCTTAAAAGCGAGACTCTCCCTAAGAGTATTAAGAACAAAAAAAACGAGTGAAAAAAATGACAACCTATCAATATATGCTCTCCAACGCCGCGTGGGTGGACCTCACGCGGGAGCAAGCGGAGAATTATGCAATTGCTATCAGTAAAAAAGAGAAAGTTTATTGCCCGGCGGTCCACGCGAAGCAGGGATTCCTCCACTTCGCGACTGCCGCGGAGGTCCTCGCGTTCCTCGCCGCCCACCCCGGGGTGGAAATTAGCACGGGAAGTGACTGGTATGACAACGTGCGGGCTAAACCTATGCCTCGTGTCGTGAAACCCGTGGAACTTGTGCTATGCTCGTGCGGGCACCGAGTGCCCAAGGGGAGCGTCATGAGCGCCTCGATGGGCACGTCTTGCCCAGACTGTTATGACAGGATGAGCAATTAACCAAAAACCGATCTGAAAAAAAGGGTAAAAATATCGTCTCTTGCCTGGCGCCCCCCGCTCGCACGTGATTCTCGTGCGCGCGAAATATCCATAGTTTTTCGTTTCTCCCAGACCCCCCCGCATTTCGCGGGGGGGGAGATGAAAAAAATGTCCCCGAAACTCCAGCAAACCACGCCCCGCTTCAGTGCGGGCTATGCTGGTTCTCTTGTAATTTTTTCTCCCAGACCTCCCCGCATTTCGCGGGGGGGGAGATGAAACTTATGTTCGAGAAAACCAAGGCAGCCGCCGCTGGCATCATCGCGGAACCCCTCTACTCCGAATGACGAAGCAATTAAAAAAATCTGTGCCTTCAATACTTCCCCTTATAATGGGCAGATAGAATGGTATTTCGATGCGGAAGGCAACGAAGAAATTCAATACCGCGCCGAAATCGTCCTAATTTGGACCGTCAACGGCTATCGCGTTAAATTCGTGAATTTCCACAATTAATTTCTTTTCTCTTTTAATCTCTCTTCGAGAGGTTAAACGAGAGCAGAAAAAAAATAAATACACAAAAAAATCAAAAAAAAAATTGGAGTGAAATAAAATGACCGAACTAAAAACACAACTTATTGAAATCCGAGACGCAATAAAAAAATGCGATGAAAAATATGTGCTCAATTTGAGCGATGAAGAGAACTTCGAAGATCAGTTTATTGATGCAATGTCTTCCATTTTCCCCGCAACGGGAATTGCTTTTTCGTGGAGTTCAGAGACAGAACAAGGACATTTTTACGTAAACCTCGAACTGAAAGAAACAATCGAAGATCCTGAAGAAAAGGAAGAAATTAAGGACCTTATTCGTGAGATTGAAGGACTTTGTAAGGGTTGTTTAGATCCCTATTCGGCTTACATTGTTAAATGTCCAAGCTGTGGAGAGCAGAACATTGAGCTTGAAACCCCCGAACATGCTGAATACTACAAAAACAATACCATCTATCATCTTCCTTGTGGCTATCCCCGCGCTGTTTATGATTATGAGCAAATTACGAGCAAGAATACAGAACAAGCGCTCAAAATTGCGCGTGAGACGGAGAATGAGGAGGCAATTAGCTTCCTTATCAAACTTTATCCAGAATAATCCTTTTCCGAAGAGGGGCTTATTTTGTTTTACTTACGCAAAAAGGATTTAAAAAAGCTAATCAAAGATCAGCAAAATTCAATTCAATACAATAAACTGAAAATTGAAAAAGCGGGGGATAAAGGAGAAGCCCAAATTTTAGGGTGCATAAATTCAATAACAGATGTAGAATTGAGTCTCCTCCAAGAAGTCTATACAGATTATTATGAGAAGGGACTTTGGAAGTGCCGATTTTGCCATCGCCAAATTCACTCCGAACCAGAAATTGACGAAGGGGCTATCCGATGCCCTAAATGTTATGCATTATTAGAATTGGATGGGCAAGAAATAGAAAAATGAGGATTGTGAGAAGACCTTAAAAGTGAGAGTTTCCTTATATTCTATATGAATACAAAAAAAGGTGCAAAAAATATGGAATATACCCCTACTGCTGTGGAAACCCACCGCTATGCCGAAATCCTCAAAATCGGCCAGCCTGATAATGAGGAAGATGAATAATATGATCTACATCACTTTATATACTCTATTTTCTGAGAATCTTTCCTCGAATCACACTCACGCGGACTTCACCAATTTTGAGGAAGCAATAAACCATTTTCCTATATTCCGAAAAGAGGAATCTTAATGTATCTCGCTCAAAAAATCCAAGCTTCCCCCAAGGAAATTTATGATTACTTGAAAGTTCATAGCAAAGAACTGCGAATTAAACTATATCCCGGAATTGGAATTGATTTTATTGAATCTAAAAATGCGATAACTACTTTTACTATGAAAATACCTAAAGAGGAATATTAATATGCCACAATTAAAACCCCCCTCAGACTCTCGTTTTAATGATAATGAACGAGAAGCTTGTGATGAAGAATTCACAAATCGGAAATTCCAAAAACCTTCTCACGGAGAATTTGATGCTCAAATCGAGAATTGGGCGGAATCTCTTGCGATTGAAAAGATTCTCAATACTACATCTCATGATATAAATTTCCGTGAGGAGAATGGTACTGAATTTATTGTTCGTCCATGCGGCTTCCTCCTTAATGCAAAACCAGAGGAGGAAGAGGTAAAAAAAGAAGATGGAATTTCCTTTGTTCGGACGAAGTTTGTAGCCGATCCAGTTGGTGAACGCTTCCTTGCAGCGATAATACCGCTACAGAAAAAGTTAGGTGGTGTGATTGTGGGGAGCATTATCGCAGCCCAAACTTATCCAGGAAAAGTAGCCGCAATGACTCCCGCCAAAGGATTCGAGCGAGTTCCTATAGATCAAAAACGGATGAATCCTTTAAAATTTACAATTTTTTGAGGGGGAAAGAAAAATGACGCAATATGATATTGAAAAGGTCCTCAATTTAATGACCTTTATCGATATGCCTTCACCCCATTCTGGAGAAACCATACTCTCTCATGGACTTCACAGCTCTAAGCTCGTTCCTATTCGATTGAAAAGAGCAGCTCTTTATCATGATGTTGGAAGAATCCAAAGCGGAAACGATCACCCCGAGCTCGGGGCTCAGATCGCAGAGCGATTAGGATTCGAGCAATGGGAAGTGGATTTAATTCGATATCATCACTCGCTTTATAATCTCGTCAATTTACCTTCTCAGAATATCCGAGCAATTAAACGATTTTTGCGAAATCATCGTTCTCGGCTCGAGGATTTAGTTTATCTTGCTCACGCGGATATTTTCGCGGAAATAACCTCAAAAACGGAACTAGAATGGAATAAAATTGAATTATTGCTTGAAAAAATGCAAGAAATAGAAAAACAAAATGAGAGTGAAAAAAATGAATGAAGGCGAATATGCCATCAAAAAATGTCGAATTTTAGAAAAAGCGATTGATTTTCTTTATCAGAATATCCTCTCGCTGTTAGGACCTTCAGATATGAGGGAATATGGAACCCTTCTGAAAGAGATAGATTCTCTCGATGATAGAGATGATTTCATCTTCACTTTGGAGGAATAAAATAATCTAATCTCTACCTTTTTTTGTGAGAAGACCTTATAAGTGAGACTTGATTCTATTATCTTAATACAGAATGTTATACAAAAAACCCAAATAAAAATAAGGTGAAAAAAATGGTATATGAATATTTTGTCGGTATTTTGATTGGCATTTTTGTGACATTACTCGCAGTGCACAAATTCGGTCGGCCAGATTGGCTTCGCACCACCCTCCTCAATGCAATGTTCGAAGGGGAGGAAAAGGATCGCGGAGAGTTTATCGAGAATGCGGAATTAACATTATATTTGAAATACAATGATACAATTAGGAAGACCCAAGTTTACAATCCCGCTATTCATTCCAATGAACAAATATACTCTGATTAATTATGTCTTTTTTTATTTGTGAGAAGAGCTTATAGGCGAGAATTGATTCTATTATCTTAATACAGAATATCATACAAAATAGAAAGTGAAAAAAATATGATTGAAATAAAATGGAAAAAAATGCTGAAAAAAACGCTGAAAAAAACGATTATTGTTGGATATTGCATCGCGCTCGTATCTCTCATCGCAGTTACTGAGGGCTTTGAGATGTTTCACGAGCTATTGGATTCGTTCGTGAATGGAATAGGCGGGTATGGTGTAATACTGGCTAACCTGCCTAACGATATCATTGCCATCGAACTCTATGTTTGTGGGGCGATGAGCATTGTCGCGGTAACCTATATCGTAACCAAAATTTAATTTTCACCCACCAAGAATAATATTTTTTCTTTTCTCTTTAATGTTCCACTGGAACATTAACGAGAATAGAAACGAGTTGAAAAAATATGAAAGAATCTATTGTGTTTTATGGCAACGTAGAATGTTTGAAGATTGAGACTACCGCGAGCGACATAAATTATTGTCGCGTTCCATTGACCTTCTTGTTTATCCGGGAAGGGCAATCCGAATATGCGCGGGATCAGCGCCCCCCGAGCGGGTGTGTTGAATATTATCTCCGCCTTGTCCGCCAGGCGGTGGCGGGAAAGCTCCGGAGGATTAATTGGACCTATGATGGGGTATTTGGATCCTTTGTTGTCCCAAACGAAGATGAAAACGAGCATCAATCAGCTCATAAGTCCCTATCCATTCTCCACATTTATGGCTAATCTTTTTTTGTTATTATTTGATATAAGTTGTGAGAAGAGTTTATAAGCGAGACTTGCGTTAGATAGATCATACAAAAAACATTACAAAAACAAAAACGTGAAAAAATATGGCATTAGATTATGATAACGCAGTCTCCATCGCCAAACAACTCCGCGATCAGTCATTAGTTTGTGAGGATATGTCTATTAGAGCGAGTCTTCTCCGCGCTGCAGCCGAGATTATGGAAGAGCAGAGTGAAATTCGAACCCTGCTCACGGATATTTGCGAGCGGAGCGAGATTAAGCTCTCTTTGGAACAATTCAAGATGATTGTGGCCGATTTCGTTGCCAAATAAAAAGATGGAGAGTTAAGATTTACTGTAATTATCAATCAATCTAGAATTTAAGGGGGGAGATTCGCAGGTTTCCCCGCGAGCGATGATGGCAAAACTCCGTGAAGCCAGTGCAAAGAATCTGCTCGTCTCAAACCCCCTCGCATCTCGCGAGAGACTTGATTCTATCTCTTTAATACAAAATATCACACAAAAATGAGATGAATAAAATGGATGAAAAATGTATTCACCCAGATCAAATTTAGAACCCTTTTTTACTTTTCTCTTAGAGAGATGAAAGAAATATGGTAGATACCTACACACCAAAAAAATGTTGTGAATGTAACTTCCTACAGACTTGTGGGCAATATATTTACTGTGCGCAATATTGTTTAGCTCCTCCTAAAGCCGTGCAGACTTGTAGGATCGGGGCAGTGACTTGAATTTTCTTTTCTTTTTAATTCCTTTTTAAAGGGGATTAATGAGAACAGAAATACCTTCTAAAAACAGAGTTGAACCAATATGGGATTAGATAAAAAAGAATTGAGAAAATTCCTCCAAGAATTAGCTCAAACCACTGCAGCCGCCGAATACCAACTCCAGAAAGAACAATATATGAAAACTCACAAGACAAGCAAGCATTTTTCCCTCTATGTGAGCCCCGCGCAACGCGCAATACTTGACGCATTAACGAAAACGATGGAGAGTTGAAAGAATGGACTTTGATAAAATTAAGGGTTATGCCCATTCTTTTTTTAATCTCACGGAGAAGATTGGGAATAGATACTATCTCTTAAAGCGGGAAATAGGCGAAAATGAAACTCTCAAGCAGATCTTCGATCTCTTACTAAAAACCGAAGAGCAGTTTGATAACGTCCTTGTTGAAATCGGTCTTAGTTATCGCAAATAACCTTTCGGGAAAAAGACCTTTTGGGGGGAAAAAGCACGTATACTTCTATACTGTACGTATTTCCGCCAAGATGTTTATTGTCGGTTAGAACCGCGGTTAGAACCGCGGTTATTACCGTTGTTAGTACCATTATTAGTACAACGGTTATTACGATTCTCTTCTTGATTACTTCGGCTCAGGGCTCACCAAAATGAGGAACATATGTGGGTAGCGATATAGTCACTACATAGCTATGCACAGGCTCTACATAGCTATGCACAGACTCTACATAGCTATGCATAGTCTCTACATATCGACTTCGATAGATAGGCTACTACATAGTAAAATGAGGAAAGGTAGGATTGGGTAGAATAAAGTAGGATAACCCTTTCTTCCGAGGAACTGATTGATTCGTGCTTGCGCGAATAGAGCAAAAGGTGATCGGGGATGCATATAAAGGGAAGGGTCCCTGGAAGGGGGGCGAAAATAAAAAATATTTTCTAGAACCTTTTTTTTTAGGATTGAGAAAGATTTCTAACGGGAAAAAAATAGAACCCACAAAATGATCATAGAATATGACTTTTCTCCCGGCGCGTGATATCGGGAAGCGAAACCCAAAAAAGATCGAAGGGACCTTAGTGAAAAATTGAAGGTCCCAGGGCTCGTCTATGCGTGAAAGGAAAGGGAGATATCCTCGATAAAACTGATGCCCAGCCTTTTCGCGCCGAGAAGAAATTCGCGCCAAGAAGCGATCCACAAGGTATGACCCTAGTTCAGGGCTCGCAGCTTGGACCCATAAAAATAAAAGACCGTGTTTTCGAGCAAAGTTCTCACAACTTCGCCCCCTTTCAGCTAGGTGAACCGAGATGAAGATCTAGTCTCCATCGAAAAAACACCCCATCTTGGCGCGTAAAAGAGACAATTTCCGGGGAGTTAGCGTCAACCATTTGGTTGTTCTCTCAGAATTTAGCGATATTTAATCGAATGCTTCTCACATATTCTGTTATTTAATTACATCTCAATATTAAATAACTCACAATAAGTTTCTCACGGATAAACAAACCTCAATATCTGCTCGCCCCTTCTCGCGCCAGGACGGTTATTTCCTCGGAGATATCTCACAAGATACTACTATCTGCTCCCCTCTATTCGCGCCGAGATGTTTAGGGTTGACGTGGATTGTGAGAAGACCTTATAGGGCAGAGCCTCTTTAATATATTTAATCCTACAGAAAACTGTACAAAAAACCAATGTGAAAAATATGAATCAAAAAAAATCTTCTATACCAAAAACCCCGAAAAATAATAAACGCAAATATTGCTTCTTCGAATCGCGAGAAGGGCGAGATTGTATCGAGTGCCAATTTCACGATGAATGTTTCTAATAAAAAAATGAGAGAAAAAATATGAAATCAAAAACCTCCGCGCCAAAATCCAAGCTTTGTATGATGGCTCACTGTGCGCATATTAACGATTGCACAATTGACTTTAATGAATGTCCGATTGCGCTCTCTGAAATCGAGTTATTTGATTTATCATTTAATTAATTGTTTGTGAGAAGACCTTATAAGGGAAAGATGGCTTAATATTCTTACCACTACAAAAAAGCATACAAAGAAAGGGAAAAATAAAATGCCAGAAAAAAGGACCTTTATTGTCACAAAAAACGGAAAAACCTATAAAAGAAATTCTGTCAAATATGAATATAAATTTGCTTTATATCACTCTACCGCGCCAAGATTAACAGGCCCAATTGATGATGAAGGCAGAATTTATGAAGAATGTGTCTTCGCATGGCATGAAACCTATGAGCGCGCCGTCAAAGAAGTAGAACAGCTAAAAAGGGTGGGATGGATTATTCCCATCGAAATCCTTTCGGTAAAAGAAAAATAATATCTTCTTAAAAAAAGAGGGAAAAAAAGTATGACATCTGAAAAACAACAGTTAGAAAACGTCTATCAGGAAATTTGTAAACTTGCGGAACTAACGAAAGATAATGTCGTTGAATATCAATTATATATTGCCAGAAAGGCTCTCCATATCGCCATTGGAAGCCTTTTATGAACCTTTTTTTTAATATTTATTTGTGAGAAGACCTTAAAAACAATCGTTGATTCTATATATTCGTTAAGTGAGAAGCTTATGTAAAAAGCTTATAAAATGAAATATTAAAAAATATAAAAAAAGAGGGATAAATTGTAAAATAGGTGTGAGAACATGGAACCCCTTCCTAAGAAAAAATTCAAGGTAATTCTTCCGGTCAAAAAAACCGCAGAAAAAATCCTCCAGGAAATCGAGGAAGAATTCGCGTTCAAACAGATTGAACACATCAAAGAACAAACGAGTAAAACAGTAAACATTCTGCGATAACTTCCTTTTTTTGCTTCAGTCTATCGCTATATATACCCCCAGATACCCCCCCTCCCTCCAGGGGTAGCCTCTTTCTATTGACCTATCATATGCAATCAGCTTATTTCTTTTTTATTTTGAACCCAGGAACTGATTGGCTCTAGTGTATATAGCCTGATGTGATGTAGGTTATACTACCCTATACATTGTTCATTCTTTTTTTAGAAAAGTTTATTAATGTTTATTTTTTTAATGTTTTTTTGATGTGGGTCCAGATCGGCTGATCCGCGAAACCCATAGCCTGTATGAGAATCCGAGGTTGCGCCACCCCGAACAGAGGATATATGTCGGGTATATTTAAGGTTGAGTTACTAAAAGATTATTTTTAAGGATCTTTCCCAATAAATCGATGGGGAAAATAATCCGAGATTTTTTTCCTTGATTTCTTAACGGGGGTTTTTCCAATCCATTGAAGGGAAGTTTTAGACTTTCTTCTTCGTTGGATATTATTTTCTTTGATGAGTTGAGCGATAGTAGTCTTACTGAGATGAAAGATTTGCCGAATTTCTTCATAGGTTTTTCGTTCTCTGAGAGATTGAATCACAAGATTCTTATCTGCAGGAGGTGATTTTGTTTTCCGTTGAATCTCATTCTCAGAGATAATTAAGTTAATAGTAGTATAATTAATATGAAACTCTTGTTGGATATCCCGATAGGTTTTATACGGTCGTTTTGACTTCAATGCGGCGATTACGAGTTGTAATTTTACTTCGTCCATACGGAAAGTATAGAACGCCAGAGTAATAAAGTTGAGCAGGTATTACTACACAGAAACTACAAGAAAAGGGGGGGTTTTCTACAAGTTTGCTCTACCCTAGAATGAACTGTATATATATATATATAACTTGTACTAGTAGCTAGCTAGTAGTGTGTACTCCTGTAGCAGAGCAAACCATATCTTACCCCCGCGAGAGAAAGCACATATGGTTCTCTCACAGTACGCGCAGATGGAAGATAGCTAGATCTCACGCGTAAGTTGCTCTCGCTCCCTGGAGCGAAAGCCTGCTACAAAAAGTTCAGAATTGAGCAGATGTATTTGGGTCGGATTGGTTTGGTCCCTGTTTGCTAGTTGGTAACAGAGTACACGTGTAGATGCAGGTAGAACGATCATTTCACGACAAAAAAGGGTCATTTTCCCTCGATCTCAATTTCCGTGAGAAACGGCGCGGGTTTTGGGGTTCGAACCCGGATCCGTTCTTGTAGCAAACCGTCTGCTACAAGCTTTAAATAGTCGAGCAAAGTTGTAGCAACCCCCTTCCCCCTGATACCGACTATATTTTTTCCCATCTTTTCTTCCTTCCCGCGTGATATACCCCAAATGAGACGAGGAAAGGTGTAGCAAACCTGTTTTGCTCGCCGAGTTTTCCGAAGATTTTGAGGAAATATTTATAGTAGGTTTGTAGCAAACCTGTAGCAAACAATTTCCTTTTTTGTCTCATAAATAACTATTTATACAAATCTACAGGTTTGCTACACTTTTTCTTCTCCTTAATTTCCCCTTCTCCCATCTCGGCGGTGAATTTGAATGATGACAAGCTTTCCCTTCTCTTCGTTCCATAAAGAAGGTAAAATGATCTTTAGAACGATGGAACGAAAGAAACCAAAGATCGTTTCCAGATCGTGCGATCTCCGTTTTTATCTTTTTTGCTTTAAATACCCCTTTTCTTGTAAATGAATGTCTTAGGAAAAGCAGAAATATGAGTCTGACGGGCGCAATCGCGATGGGGTTTTGGGGTTCGAACCCTTTTATTTTTGGTTTAAATACTCCCTTTTTTTGTGTAAATCTTCCTACACTCCTTTTATTTCACTCTCACAAAGATATTTATTTTACCCTTTCCTTATCTCACAATTATGTCTCTCACGGAAAAAAGCGATATTATATTTGTTATTATCTGGAAAAATCCAGACCAAAGTATCCATAGTTTTGGGGGAGTTTGGGATACATATGAAATGGCACAACAAGAAATTGAACGGGAAAAACCCTTTTATGCCAAAACTTTAATAGTTTTTGGTTATGGAATGGTCTTTTCGCTTATATTGAGCCGTGGAAAAAGAATACAAATCTGAGTGAATTTGATAACACTTGGATAGCTTTATCCAAAGAAGGAATTTGCACTTCTTTAGGAGGATCAGAGTATCTTCGTGTATTTTATGAATGGGAACTTTATGGGGAAAATCAATCTCCCGCCGATTTCATTCGCCAGCGAATCTCTCAATAATTACCCTAATTCTTGGGATTGGAAGGAGACTTTTTAACGGCATTGTATAAGTTTATAGGGTCATTTATCATAATATAGATTATACAAGATTTGTGTTATAACAAGAAGTGATCAAGATGTTACACAATCCGCAACTCGACACCATCTTAATGGTGGAGAAGGCGATCAAGGAAAGTAAATCCTATCCCACCAAGAAGGCGCTCCTTAAGAGCCTTCCCCGACAGGTGCAATACTCGACATTCCAGACAATCTTGGAATACCTCGAAAGTTCCAACAAGATAATATATGATGGACACGTTATTATTTGGGTGTTCCCAGACAACCCCAAACTAGAGCGCCTGTTGAAAACGAGCGTTCCATTTTAACCTCCCCTTTCATTCTCACAAAGATCTAATCCAAGTTATGAAACTTTTATATTTTTCCCTTTCTCACAAGCATTTTTAATTCCTCGCTTCTCTCATAACATATGTCTGAAGAAAAACGGAAATATGAAAAATCTATGTCAAAAGGCAAATTGTTATCCTACACGGATTTAAAAAAACTGCCCGATGCCGAGCTGCAGGCATTGGCGCGGACAGTCGAGCAGCAACTGGAGCACGATGCATCTTGGAACTTGCGAATAACCATCCTTCGGAACGAACAACGCCGGCGGGGTCTTCCGCGATGAAATTCCTCCCTCTCACAACCTTTTTATAAGAGTGTATCATATGTCTTTTATGATTATCAAAAATTCTGAGTGAAAAAGAAATGATTGTCGCACAAAAAACAACTATTAGTTCTGATGGTAAATATCTCTTTAATGAACGTTTCATTATTAATGATCAAAATGAGTGGTACATTCATATTGAGGCTGCGCCTATCGAAAAACCATCGAAAACTCCTATTTTTATAGAGCTTGGTCTCGATAGTTTTGGCGTGCGCGCGGATGGTAATCTACATTTTACGTTCGAATAATAACAGAAGATATAATTTAAAAGAGTATATACCAATCGCAAAAATAGTTTTCATTCCACCAGAAATGGTGAAAGTTGAGTGTAGTTTATGTGGAACAGTATACGCTTACCGTTTTTTGAATCTAATGGTCGTTACGGATGATACTCTCAAGCAATTATGGGAACATTACAACCAAGAACATCCCGAAATTATTGGTTTATTTGATAAAGACATCAAAGAACGTTTCGATCATCTTTTTGAGCAGAGCGGATTAGAATGAGTGACAAAAGAATAAACGATGAAACAAAAGCAGCAATCCTTATTTCGATACTTGTGTCTATTTTTGGCATTGTGATCTGGATTTACTCTGGGTGGGTTATAGGGTTGATGTATTTTGTGGGGATTTTATTTGGAATAGTAATCGGATTCCTCGCCTTTATTGAAGAAGATAAATAATTACCCCCCTCCTCTTTTTTGAGAATACAATGGGACTCCTTTAAGTCTAACGGAGAGCAATGAGGTGGGGTTTCGTGAGAGGATTAACTTTTAATACACTCACAAACAATCATTCTCACTTAAGGTTGAGTTATGTCCAAAAAAGATACTATTGAAATAAAAAAAGGAAACCTTATCTCTCGTTATTATACTTTATTTAACTATCTTCCCCGCCTTATTGAGAAGTTTAGTGAAAAAGCAGATATCGATTTCGCTAAATACGAATTTGGGAAATTTAATGGAGAGATGATTTATCTCCGCGCTATAAATGGTAAAATGTGTATGACTCTCAAAGACTTTGCGCGATATATCAATATGAATTTCCCTTCTGTTCAACGAGCATTTCATAGAATAAAAAAAAGAAGGTTCAGCGGAGATTTAATTTTTGAGGAAGATATTCAATACTTTAAACTAAAACGAAATAAGATATCTGGTGGGAACGACAAATTGTCCTTCCCACAGGAACGCACAGAAAGACTCCCAATTGAGGAGATATTCCTCACTTTTTCTGGGGTTTGGAGGCTTTTACCACGATTTAAATCAGAAGTTCCGATTCAATTTTATTATTGGTGGGGCGATTTCGTTTCTAAGAAAATGAACAGTCTTCAAATAGAAAAAGGAGAAACATTAATGCTTACAGATAGAGAAGTAATAAAACAAAAGATTGGAATTTCGAAGGTTGATTGTAACGGATTTCTTTATTCAAGTCGGGGTGAAATGATTTTAAGTTCAAAATTATTAGAAATTGGTGCGAAAATTCAATATAATGCTCCGATCCAATTTAATAAAGAAGAAGTAAAAAAGATGATTCCTTCAGATATTTTGCGGGGTTTGGGTTATCTTCCTGCATATGTAACTGCCGATTTTTTTATACGTGATTTTCCCAAAACAGTTATTGAATATTGGGGGTTTGGTCCTGAAGAAAACCCTAAATATAATTCAAATCGTAAATGGAAAGAATGGTTATATTCTTATTTAGGAATCCGTCTAATCTCTATTGAAGCAACTGAAGTAGATAATAAACCACTTCTGGAAGCAAGATTACGAAAGGAACTTGATCTTTGAGAGAAACTTTGTGATTCATATGCTATCACAATCGACTTTTTCAGGTTCTGGCAGATTTGAAAGGTCTCCCCGACAAATCATATGTGTGAAAGCGGTCCAAGGGATACGCGAAGGGGATGTTATCCCCGTGAATGAAAATGAGCGTTATTGCCCTTTTGAAGAGGAAGAGGATGATATATTTTAACTTTTTTTCTTTTTTTCCATAGGTTTAAACGTTCTCACAACCTTCTTTCTATCGAGCAAAATGATCGGGTTCACTTTTGATAATGTTATGATATTGCTTGAATTTCTTTCGTGATTGCTCATCCTTTTTCCACAAATTATTTATATTCTCACATCCTTCTTCCTATTGAGCAAGATGATCGGGTTCATATGTTTATTCAAGTTTATGAATTATGAAAGACACCTTTTTCGTGATTGCTCATACAAAGTATCGGCATCTCCAAAAGATACCCTTGATCTAAATGATGACATTATATATGTTGGTTAAAAGCGCCATAGAGGATGGTTTGAGTGACACGGGCGCATTGGAAGTTTTCAAGAACTCCTCTCCCGAAATTATCCAATTACTCACACGGGCGGCTCACGCTCATATCCCCGCAGAGAAAGAGCCCTTCCTCATATGGTTGAAGGAAGACGAGAAATTATATCCTGATAAGGGATAGTTTGACGGTTTTTTATCTTTTTCTCACAATCTTTATATTTTCTCCCGCTAATATTCCTTCATGGATATCTCTATCTTGTCTAATATCGCAACATTATCGCTCTTTATTGGGACCATACCTTCCATTGTTGCGATAGTGAAAAATAGGGATAGTATTGATAGTTTCAGTATGATAGGAGCGATCGGGATTCTGATTGGTCAGATCTTATTCTTGGCATATTTTTCGTTGGTCGCAGATTGGGTCACGGTCCTCCTTCTCTTACCCGTGATGATCTTCTGGGTGTTAGTTCTTTTTTTCAAGATATTCAAAAAGAAAATAAAAAAAGATACATAACTTTAAATGTTCTCACAATAACTTCCCTCTTGAACAAGATGATCGTGTTAACATATTTTCATTGATTTTACTCAATTCCATAGATTCGTGATTGTTCAAACAATTGAAGTGTATGCATATGAACGAGTTATATAATATCCTCCAAAATTGGTCCTTTTTTAAAACAATGTGTGCCCAAGATCCTGAATCTGAAGAAAAGAGACGGAAAATAGGATTAAAAATACTCGCTTATCTCCAAACAGAAGAGGGTCTTGCGGGAATGATTCAACATTATTCTATTATTGGATTAGATTTGATTGAATCCCGTCTTTTCCCCCTACTTTCCGAGATCGCGAAGGATTGCGGAGACACTATGAGCTATACCAAAATTCAAACAGGCATTGGGAAATCTCTGCTCGAAATATTAAATAATGTAACCCCCATTTAATTTTTTTACGTTCCTCTCACAAACCTTTATATTTTCCCATTCTTATATTACCTCTACTTAAGAAGTTTTGTGATTAATATGGTTGAACAAAAATTTGACGAAGTAACGGAAATTATAAGACTAGAAATGGATATACGCCAATGGTTATTGAAGATCCTTGAAGATGTTGAGGAACGGTTAAAACTATATCGCGAAGATCGTGATTGGGCAAAACACGTTCTTGTTGGACATACTTTTGACGAAAGAAGGCGCGCTGAATGGGAAGAGTTCTGGAAAAATAATCCCACTCATACGCCATATTCTGAGAAAGAACGAGAAATTATGAAAAACCATTTTATTTTGGAACGAGAACGAGGAAAATGGTGGGAAGTGGAATGGAACCGGAAACTCGGAATCGCCGAAAAGAATATTGCTTTGGCGGAACGGAAAAGTGTCTTGCTCAGGTCTTTGGACGTTCATTTAATTCCAAGGGAAAATAAAGACGAAACCCGACAAATATTTGATGGCAAAGAGGATAAGGAAAAACCCAAAGCAGTGAATGATGCTTTGTTTGAAGAACATTTAAATGAACTTAAACATATATAAGTTCTCACAAACCATTTTTAATATGTTATTCCTTTGTTAATTTCAAGGAAATATAAAAATGAAACCCCTAAAAAATTGAAGGAGTAAACTTTTTTTTATGCCGTACACATCTCCAAAGGAATTTATCAAACAACAAGTATTATCTGTCAAAGAATTGGGGGAAAAATACGGATACGGAGAAATTATGTGTCTCGCATCGGCATTGTGGCGAAGAAATCAAGGCGATGGGGCGTTTGTACCGCAGATTTACTTCAACATCAAGAAAAAGGCGTTGAAACAACAACGGGAAGAATTAGAAATGTTCGATCAAATCGTAGCAGAGGCATTGGAGAATGAATAAACAGTTAAATAAGAAACAACGTGGATTCAATCTTTGCTTGGATTGTAAATTTGCTTTACAGTTTAAACAACGCTTTCATATGGTGTTATGTGCAGATTCAATAAATGGCATTGAATGGCAAAAAGCGGTTACAGAATGTGATTTAAGAGTTTTCACGAAAAATCCTCCACATCGGGAAGTAACAATTTAATATGACAAATAGGATGAATTTAAAATGGTTATAATCAATAATCTTGAATATACAGAAAAGATTCTCAGAGAACTTGGAGGACTCGCAGCCGAGTTGCGGACAATGGTCAATCACATTGAGTCTATATTGAAGACGACTACTCTCCTCGTGGATACTTTGAAGAAAGAGCGGGGTCCATAAGAAAAGTAATCCGATCCGATAAGTATAAAACTTCTCACAACAATCTTTATCTGGAGCAAGATGATCGGTTTCATATTATTATACTTATTTGACATAATTAGTGATTGCTCTCTTTTGGGAAGTTAAATATGGATCACCATACTATTTGTCCGCGCTGCAAGGCTCCGTTTATCGCAAAGGCAAGTCCGATCTGTGATGGATGCCGCAGGTCAAACGGGCATAAATATCGGACTGGATTGGGACGAAAGAGAACTTGGTTATGTATTGAATGTAAGCAGTATTTTGTGGGTTATTATTGTAAACGATGTCCGAAATGTCGCAAGGAACACCACCAATTAATGCACAAAGCTTACCAACGTTTTTATAATACCCAAAAATGAAAAAGATCATAGAATATGAGGTTTCCACATGATTCTTCAATATAATTTAAAAACTTCCCAATTACAACAAGAAATTGATTTGTTGAATCGAATGGCGGATCTAGTGGGATGGTTTCCTGAGGACCGACATATTGATATTAAACTCTGGAGTGATGGGGATTATTCAATCTGTGTTGATTCCTTTCGGGATTATATCACCATTAGACATCGTCCTTGTGATTTTTGTGGGAAAGAGGGAATATCCCTTTTTATGTGGGCATCCAATCATATGTCCTCTTCATTTAATGAACGAGTTTTATGTGAAAAATGTTTCATTCAAAATCATTCGTTTTCCTCGAAACCTGCCTTGGTTTCCAAGCGTGGGCGAGCGGACCCAGATTTTTATTAGAGGTATGAATATGTCTTACGAAATTAGAGAAAGTAGTTTGAAGAAAGCTGTGATTGCCAGCGGGTTAATAGCGATATTATGTGCAGTGGGAATGATCATAATTCCAGTAAATAGATACTATTCCAGTACGGTACATATCGTACAAGCACAATCTTATATGTGGGAAATACGTGCATCTACAAATCTGACACAGATGGCAGGTTATTTTCAAAATGCTCTGGACTTGCTGGAACCTTTTAACGGGCAAGCAGTTTGGATGAATATATACGTACCTACTATAGATACTGACTTTGATATGATCAAGGCAAACCTCCAGCAGGCCATCAATACTTGCAAAGTCTTCCAAGATATACCCCAAGCAAATACTACCTATCAGCTTGTAGTGACGAATATGCAGAAATTCAGTGACGAGATGGCAGATCACTTGGCATCCTCGCCCAGCGTCGGAAACAGTATCCAGTATTGGAATACCTTCGATCCGTCTACTACTGGATGGTTCTGGATCTTATTGGGGTGTGCTATTGCCGCAATAATAATTTGCGTCATAATACACAGTAAGTACTCCTAATTTTCTTTTTTTCCTTTTTACATCTTGAAATTACCCTGGGTCTTCTTCTGTAGGGCAAAAGGGACTCCCTTAAAACGGACGGGAAGCAATGGGGTGGGTCTTCGTGAGAGAATTAATTTTTTTCCGATAAGTATAAAACTTCTCACAACAATCATCATATGAGCAAAATGATCGAGCCATAATACAAGAAGTTCCTTCTTTCGTGATTGCTCTCCAAAAGTCAGAATAATTGAAATCGCGAAACAACTAACAGAGCAAGATGTGAAATATCGATGGCAAAGAAACGGAAGTCCCGCGTTCACCCGCTGACGTGGTGGGATCGAGCACGAATTTCCTTCTTTAGGAAGTTAGGAAGTTGGAGCGAGAACTATGCGGCTGGAATCGAGATTGGATTTTACAACCAATCGGAGGGAGCACGCCCCAAAGATCTTTATGATGAAATGCTTTGTCCTCTCTGTGAGGGACGCATTGTTCACGATTATTTTATGCACGGCATCTGCGAATTTTTTGATTGTTCCTATCAATATGATTTTGATGAGATCACGCAGGCATTACCGCTTTACCATAAAGAACAATTGCAACCCTTAAATTTCGCAAAATGGAAAGCAAGTTATTGTATAGATTTAAACGAAACCCAGCTTGCGGATATCTCATTTAATGAAGGTATTTATTATTAAAATTGAACGAGTGTAAATCATATGATCAAAGTCTTTGAAGCCTTCCTCGATGGAGAACGGATATTCTATCTCTGTTGTTTATGCAATAAAGAGATACCTGAAGGTCAGATAGGCACTCATCTCGATTTTCATCATAAAGATAATTTAAGAGCGGAAATATTGAATTTGAAGGAGAATAGTTCAAAGGTGAAAATGAACAATGGATAAAGAAGATTTAACCCCCCTACTCTTTGTATTATTGATAGTAGGCTTCCTCAGCATTGCATTATTATTCCAACTTTGGTGGAATGGAATAATAACCATTATGCTGTCAAGCGCCCTCATCATTGATTATTGGACGGCTTTCTGGTTTATTCTTGGATTTGCTTGTTTAATTGCGATCATTAAATTGAAGAAGAAGAATTAAGGATTTTTCTATTCTCACAAACCTTTATATTTTTCGTCTCCAATATTTCATTATGATTTGTCCTTTTCGCTATTGGTCTGTTAATAATACCAGAGATGAAGAATTCCCTTGCGTGCAATTTAGTTGTTTCTTCTGGAATGGATCTGAATGTAATAAGGTTCGGATGGAATTGAGACTTGACCCAAAAATTATAGAGAGGAATTAAAATGGAAAAAACAGAACAAATAGAAAAAACAATCACTCTCACGAAAAAGCAATATGAAGTCTTGAAAACCGCCCTTGAATATGAAATTGATCAGGATTTAGACGGCACTCTCTATACAGATATGGAAGAGGCGAGTCAGGTTCTAATCGATTTTAAGCGAAAATGGGAGGCATAATCAATGCCCAACTATGCTATCACGGTTTGTATCAGAAAATGGAATACGATCGTCCATGTGACAGCGGATGACGAAGATATCGCGGTTGATATTGCATATAAGAGAGCGATTGCTGAAATCACGGATAATACTTGTTATATAGAGAAAATTGAGGTGGAACCGTAATGCCCACCATCGAACAATTGTCCTTCGCGGACGTGCAAGCGATCCAAACCGCGGGGGCGAATGAGTAGATGAGAGATTTCAAACTTGGTACTTTCACACAAAATAATAACATTATAACCCTTAATTTTAGCGGATTTGAGCTTCGTGGGCATCCATTCAATGCTTCCGTGTGTATTACCCAAGAGAACGCGATTCTCCAATTGATTCCCCAAAATGATAAAGAGGCGAAAGTTGTCAGAGATCATTGCTCGGTAATCGCAGAATTTGACGCGCAAGATGGAGAGCAACCAACTGAGATATTTGAGATCGTGGCACGGGCAATAAATCGACTCGCACGCGATGCGGGCATTATTTATTGCCAAACAATGGAACGATGTGGCGAGGCAGATGATTGGGGACTTAAAGGCAACTTACAATTATTGTACTACTTATTTAAAACAGAAACGATGGATATGATTCGAGATGCAATCAAAGACGATGACATACGGGTATGGATTACCTCTGTCAAACGGATGGAGGCGAGTGAGTAATGCCTGATGCCAAAGACCGTTGTTATACTTGCGGAAAAAGACCACCACCCAAATTATATAAATCGATATTGAATGGTCATTGGTATTGTAGAGATTGTCTTGCCTCCCAACAGTTTCGGGAGGGGAGCGAGTAAGATGCCCGTCTACACCATATGGGTTCACATCGAACGGGATATGAGTTTCCTCGTGACTGCGTGTGACGAAGAGGAAGCATATGCCCGCGCCGAAGGGCTCGCGAGCTCGAAAATAGAACCTGCCGATGTGGAAGTCACGAGTATCAAGGAGGTCGACCAGTTTTGAGTCTCATCCCGAGCGTATCATGCAAGATGTGCCATCGCCTGGTCGACCCGCGATTGCTACCTGGCAAGGGTGACTTCTGCCAGAACTGCTATGATGCGATCCGCGCGGTCGTTGAGGCTGGCATCAACAATTGGAGGGCGAGCGAGTAAAATGCCCTCTTTCCAAGAATGCACGCATTGTGCTTCCCGAAACCCGTTTAAACCCCATTGTGGGTTGGAAGGATTTCTTCTGATCCAAAAAGAAGGCAAGCAAGATAATCCCATTTGGGTGAATCCAAAACTTAAGAAAGGCACTTGTTTTGCGTTTAAATGGAATGTGGATGGCCGCCGCAATGAGTGAGCAGAGAAAAGGGAAAAAGCGGGAGAGGATTCCTCCCGATTACATCGATGTTTACGGAGAGATTGAACAAACGGATGATGATGATAATAATAATGAATGCGATGGCGAATGTTGCCAAGATGTCGGAAATGTGGTCAAGAAATTGGAGAAGAATATGACTATATGAAAACAGTAGAAGAAGAACGAACTGCAGCGATCGCCAACCTTATTCAAATACTGCTCCCAGAATGGCGAGTAGATGCCTCAGCGGTGGTACCCAATCGTTATGTCTGGGTTCGAGTGCAAAATCCGAAATATCCAATCTTGGATATATTAGGAAATAGAGTGAAAGTTCACGCGGAGGCAATTCTCTTCTTTGCTAAGGAGCGTTGGAGTCTTCACGATTGTTCGCCACCCGAAATACAAGTAGTAAAATCCAAAAACGAAGGTGAATTCGGGGGTTTCCGTTTTATATGAAGGTTCATTTGCGCCTCCTCCGCATTTTGAATCACGTTGTAACAATAATCGAAGATCGTGAGGTAGATATTTCTGATTATAACTCGAATAATCCCCACGACATTCTCTATGCACAAGTTTATCTCGAAAGTGACCCTGCCGAAATTCCAAGATGGTGGGATATCTTGGAATAAAGTTAGTGAGGACAAATTATGAGTGAATGGTTGAATTTCATTGAGATGGAACAAAAGGCAAAAACGCGAGTTTATGCGGTTGTAGCTAAAGTGAGTGGTGATATCCTCGGGAAGATAAAATGGTATGGTTCGTGGAGACATTATTGTTTCTTTCCAACAATTGCCAACGAGACAGTTCACTCGGATAGGTGTTTAATGACGATCTCCCAATTCATCACAAAACTGAATGAAGAACACAAAAATAAGAAGGCACAACAATGAATGTGATAAAACTTTTTGAGACAGCTGCACTCGATAACAGTAAAGAATTGTGGATAAAATGGAAGGAGGCAGAGGAAGGAATCCTTCCCGCCTTTCACGCGCGGCAGAAACGACGATATTACCAACGAGTATGGGGATGGGATCCAATAGCTACTAAAATACCAGTAGCACTATTTGGTGATTATAAATGGGAAGTATGGTTTCCACTGACCAAAGATCCTTCTCTCTTCGCAGCGAATATAATGATTGGGGCTCGGGTGTATAGACGTTCTTGGGGTACTAGTATGTACTCTAGAATTGTATTTCATCGTCCCAATATCTGTGTTCATAGTTGCATAAGAGATAACATGTTCTCGCCTTGCTCCAGAGGTTACAATTCGCCTTCTTCCAAATGTTTAGAAAAAGATTGTCTTCTTTATATGCGAGATGGATTGAGCGCAAAAGAACGGGAAGTTGGGTGTGTTCATATAGCTATCACACAGATTACCCCCGAACAATTACCCGAAACTATCGCCCAAACTAGTAATTCCCTGGATTTGAATTTGGAAGGCAGCCAGACCTCGGAAAACAAACAAGTGAATTTAGAACCAGAAGAACATTTTATGGCATTACGATCATATGTTGCAGGCATCGCGGATATGGGTTTGGAGGCAATGTTCACTCTCCGATATTCCGATTCTGCATTAGGTTTACCGTTTGGATTCAATGCTCTTATGCAAAAACAGATTTTAGATTGTCTTCTAGAGTTATGTCCCGCCGCTGCGAAGAGCATCCAACAAAGAGTTATTGGGGAATTGTTAGAGACCGCGCCGGTGGAATGGTTGCAATCGCGGGTTAATTTGCTCATAAGTACCTACCATCTTATGACAGAAACATTTGATGATGCCTTTCTCCAAGCTCTCCCAGAATCCGCAAAGGCGAAAATTGATATTTTCTTCCCCCCAAAACAATCGGAAGAAAAAACTGCGGATCTCGCCTTTCAAAACCAACTCCAAGAAACTCCTCACTTCGAAATATATAGTTTAGAGCATTTTTCTCTCATACTTGGCATTTTTTCTCTCATACTTGGCATTCGAACCGAGAGATTACGGGGAGTTGGCATAAACGAACAACTCTTAAGCCATATCTTCAACGAGCGGGGAATGCGAGGCATAGGAGAATACATACGTCAATTTTTTAGGTATCCATACAATCCTTTAATAACTTAAGAAGAAAAATAGAAGAAGGTTAAATTAATGAGTTGTGAGCACCCCGAAAATGCGTGAAGATTAAAACCCTCTCACAAAACCTTATATTATTGAGAGGCAAATAATTCTTATGGAAAAACAAAAACCCACAAATGTAGATATGCGTTCGATAAGAGCCTTATTTACTGAAATTAATGAGGATGCAATAAGTGATTCGGGGATGATCACTGTAACCACTAACTTTCCCGCAAAATGGCTCATTTTCATTAATCATCTTCTCCAAGAGAAGGACATAGCCCCATCTCGTTCGGAATTATTTCGGCAGGCAGTCCATGATTATTTAGATAAACATTATCCAAGATGGTTAGAAGAAGTAATGAAGATTGAAATTCCCCCCAAAAAGGAGAAAGATCGCGTGAAAAAGAAATATGGACGCATGGTTTATCCAATAAAAAAGGAAAATTAAAAACTAATACAGAGACATATAAAATTTTACAACATAAAATTTTAATATTCTCACAACAAAGTTCATATGAGCAAGATGATCGTTACATCAATTTTATTCAGCATAATCCGTGATTGCTCTTTATTGGAGTGTGTTTATTATTATTTTAACAATTAATTGGAATGGAGAACGGCGATTTATCCCGATGCGGGATAAACATTATCGTACCCGGCAATCACACAAACCGCATATCTGCGAGATTTGTGGTAAATCAATCAAAATTGGTGAAACTGTCACGGCCTTATCGGGTGGGGCTCAAAATTCCCACTATATTACGTGGTATATCTGCCCTCATCATGTGGAGTCTGAATAAAATGAGCAAAAAAATAACTTTACAAGATTTAGATATCTGGTGTGAAAATTTATTAAAAGCGTTTCCGGACAACCCGAAATGTGCCTTTGATGGGAAACCCGTGGATGTTACGTTAATGGGGATAGATACGAGTTGCCCATATCATCGCCTTCTCCACGACCAATTTCTTTATAATGAAGGAGGGCACGAATTACAACTCCAAATGGCAGAAGGTAATCTCACTCGCGAGGCTTACCGTTTAGATTTTCATTGTTGGATGATCAGGAAGGGAAAAGAAGTCTGTGATGCCATCGTGCTTGAGATGGCGAGCGCCCCGCTCAATTGGGAGTGTTAATTCATATGAAATCGAAATCGGAGAGAATTGAAGAATTGCTCAATCACTATCTTGCAATCTCCAACCAAATTAGCGAGATCGACCAGAAGATTGTTGAGGGTACAGGAAATGTTTCTGCGTTAATTGCTCGGCGAAAACCTTTGGGAGAAGAATTGCTGGTTATTTATTCTCAATATTGTGATACACAAACAGAAATAATGGAGAACGATTAGAAATGCCTTTATGTCCATATTGCGGGGAATTGTTAGCATATGATGATGAACTTTTTGATTCGTATACTTGTAAAAAATGTAAAAAACTCTTTATTTTCGATGGACAAAGATATGTTGAAATTACATAAAGTCTGGATATAGGGAAATGCAAGGAACTAATAATACGGTAGGGACGCAAGTTTGATTCCTGCTAGATCCACATTTTTTAATCAATTCCTTTCAAAAATGGAGCCCAATTTTCGAGCATCCGATCAAAATGTTGTTGGAGGTATGTACGTATTTCACTTTCCTTTTCTTTTTCAGGGTGTTTAATCCACACCGATCGGAAAACTCCATGCCGTTGACCAATAATAAAAAACATCAATCCTCGTTCATCATCCCAGTCCCACCGGAAGATTAAATTCATATCTATATCCATATCCCTATTATTTTCGTCTTCATAGAAGTCTGTCCATGTTTCATAGGTTGATATCGTATCATTACTAAAATAATTCCCTTGGTTACAATAATATGGGTGTTCGTAATCCCACAAGTGTTTTTGTTCACTCATTTTGAAATATCCCCTATTCACTCTTTGATTTTTTATAAATCGTATGTTCATCCCACGGATATTCCCGTAACGGTTTTCTGTGGGGAAACATTCGCTTGAATTTTTGGAGGAATTTCATAATCCAACTCTCTTTTTTAAAGATAATATTTCTGAGATAGATAGGTCCTCAGAATTTATAACTCTTCTCACAGAGGAAATATTATTATTTTCTTTTTTCCGAAATCTATAAAACCTCTCACAACAATCCTTATCTGGAGCAAGATGATCGAACATCCATAGACTAAATTTTTACACCTGTCATCGTACATCGTGATTGCTCTCTTAATCGCGTGAAATGAAGTAGGATTGTCATCCAAATGAGTGAACACAACGAATTGCCTGATCAAAGTATTAAATTGAATAGCAAACAATATAGATATTGTAAAGGTTTTTTGTGTGGTTATCTTTCTCGTTGGTTACATCGTGGATATCATTATTGTTGCCGTCCCTGGGGTAAAAATCAAGATGGAGAAGGATGTGAATGTTATTGTATGACTGCAGGACGAATTACTAAACATTTACGCCATTTTCAACCTAAGAAAGTGAGAATTTAAAATAAGGAGATTTATTTTATGAATGAACACGAATTCGTGGATATTCCGAAAGGAACCAACTCTACATTTGTAATGTTTAAAGAAATTGAATTAGGTCCATTTATGACTTCGGGATTATTTCACATCGAAATCAAACCATTAATCCGGCAAATCGAACAAAAACTCTCCAATTTTATGGAAATACGGAAAACACATCCTAAACTACTCGTATTGTGGGAGATTTATTACAAAGCATTAGAATTAGGACATAAAGGTTATCTTCAGTCTATTTGGTGGAGTGAATGGTCGGATTTTGAAATCAAACAAACAATAGTCGAACATATTATTGAAGTTTATTAAATAAAGTGGGGATTTTAAAATAATGCCAAAATTTAACGTGTCGTGGTATCTCAAACCTTCAGATGGGAAAGAATATGATGTTGAAGCTCCTAATGTTTTCCTTCGTGGTTATACAATAAGCGAGTGGGGTGAGTTGAGATAGGTAATGATAAACTATGTCCTTATTGCCAATCGGATAACTTTGATTTTAATCCTATGACCATTAAAGTGATTTATGGAGAACTTAAAGATCACATTGCTCTTCATTGTGATTGCCACAATTGCGGAGGCCGATTTTGGGGACATTTTGTTTTAGAATTTACGACTGAGGGGCTTGCTTGAAATGTATAATAAAAAGATTCTAACAAAAATAAATGGGAATTACACAATCAAATCAGATGCGTCTCCAGAAGTGGTGCAATATATGTTAGAAGACATTAATAATCGATTAGAAGATTCTGACCAGCTCTCCGAAACTTTCATCATTGAATTATATCTCCTCCGTGTGCAAGCCGAACAATTTCTCCAAGAATGTGAGGAATATTTAGATGAAAGAATATAAATGTAATCGATGTCAATTCCAGAAATACGACAAACATAATATGTGTATTTGTCGTACTTGTATAAACAATCCCACAATTTCCAAACGGAGAAAGCGTCCTCTCGATTCGGGCGGGTGTTGGGGAATGAACGTCCAAGATAATTTCAAACAAAAGAAGGTATAAGTAATGAAAAAAGATCATTTCAAATGGAAACATTTTTCCTCCCCTTTAGATGGTTCTACTATGCTCGAATTGGATGCACAAATTGAATTCTTAAGGGCAGGATTATGGAATCATATTCCCCCGCTTGCGTACGTAAAAAGCATTGGGCTCCAAAAGTTTAATGATAAATATGTTATCGATTTTATGTTTGAAATAAGGAGTAGTGATTCTATATGACCCAAGAATGGTATTATTCTCACAAAAAGGATAAAAAATTGAACAAAGTTTCGTGTCCTATTGGTGGAGTTCCAGGAGAATGGTATGACTGGGACGGAAAAACGTGTCCGCAATGTAAACGGACACTTATTTTTATGGGTGATCTCAATCCAAAATGTCCTCATTGTGATGGTAGAGGATATTTCCAGTTTGATGATGGAAAATCTTCAACAAATTTATCATCAATCACATGTCCGTTATGTCATGGAACGGGCATAAAACGAGAAAAGGGGGATTTTTTATGAAGTTTGCCGCAAAACACAAACCCAAAAGTGAATCGAAGATGGTTAGATATTGTCTCAATTACGATGATATCTGTTATGAACTTTGCTCGTGTATTAGATGTCTTCAACCCAAAGATTGCCATTCTTGTCATCCGAATCTCGATTGCGGTTATCGCGATGTTTGGGATGAAACAGGAAAAAAATTAAATGATCGAAAACTTTAAATGTTCTCACAAGATCATTCTTATTTAGATACTCACAGCAAAAAAAACCCTTCTGAAAAAGGATTATGTATCTAGCTTCGATGCTTGCAGCAATCCAATCCAACCAAACTCACCGTCTGGCGACAAGGCATCGAGAGTATGGGATACTTCCAGCAACCCAACTTATGGTTATCCTAAAGTATCCCGTCTTAATTCCTTTTTTTGTTGCGGGTATCCAGGAAATATCATATGCCCGTTAAACCCAGAAATCCCCTCGCGGAGGGGTTGCGAAAGGAACAAAATACCACTCGCACGGAAAATATGGCAAAGACTTATCATTCTTCGTTGTCGGCTAACGTGGACTTTTTCGCACTAGGAGGCGCGTTGCGGAATCGAACGGAGGATGAAATTTGTGTGTTGTTTAATAATGCTTTCGTGGAAGATTCCCTCACGGCTTTACGGGTTCTCTTTTACTTCCGAGATATTCGCGGGGGTCAAGGAGAACGGCGGACATTTCGTACCGTGATACAAGATCTTGCAAAACGACATCCTGAAATTATGAGGAAGAATCTCCCCAATGTTCCCGAATTTGGGCGGTGGGATGATCTCTTTAGCTTAGTCGGAACTCCCGTGGAAGATACAATGTGGATTCTAATTGCCAAACAAATGGAAGCAGATTTGAAAGATTCTCATCCGTCCTTACTCGGGAAATGGATGCCTTCGGAAAATACTTCGAGCAAGCACAAACGTTCTCTCGCAGCCATATGTCGCGAGAAATTGGGACGTTCCCCGAAAGTATATCGAAAGATGCTTTCCGCGCTTCGCCTGAAAATTCGCGTGGTAGAACGAGAGATGTGTGCCAAACAATGGTCCCAGATTAATTATGAAAATGTGCCCTCTAAAGCTTCACTGAAATACCGCAAAGCATTCTCGCGGAACGATGGGGAACGATACAAGCAATATCTGGAAGATGTAAAATCTGGGAAGAAAACCATTAAAGTGGCTACCCTTTATCCCTATGAAATCCTTCATTCGATTATGCCGTATGGGAATTCAATAAAGGAAGATGCTACTGCGGAAGTACTGTGGAAAGCTCTTCCTGATTACACGGGGGGGTCTGGTGAAAATGATCTAGTCCTCGCGGATGTGTCTGGATCTATGACGGGAAATATGATAGGAAACACATCCATCCCCGCACTTACCATCTCTGTCGCTCTGGCGATCTATTTCGCGGAACGGAACAAAGGCGCATTTGGGAATATGTTCATTACTTTCAGTGAATCCCCTACAGTTATTACGTTGAAGGAAACCACGTTAGCCGATCATTGCCGTAGTATTATTAGGGCGAATATGGGGTATAATACTGATCTCCAAGCTGCTCTTAATCTCATTCTCCAGATCGCGAAGGAAAATAAAGTTTCCTCTGAAGAAATGCCCAAGCGGTTATTTATCATATCCGATATGGAATGGGACGTTGCAGGAACGATTGATCGAACTAACTTTGAAGAATTAAAACGAAAGTTCTCCGAAGCGGGTTATGGTTTACCTATTTGTGTTTTCTGGAATGTTCATTCTAGACACGATCAAGTTCCCGTGACTGCGGACGAGCACGGCGTGTATATGGTTTCAGGGTGTTCCCCCAGTACTTTCGAGAAAGTATTGAAATCGAAAGCGCAAGATCCGTTGGCTATTATGCAGGAAATCGTGAATAGTGAACGATACCAAAAAATTATCATTTAAATTCTTTTTTTCCGAAATCTATAAATCTTCTCACAACCATACTATAATATATGTTGCCTACATATATTGAAAATCCAAAAACGAAGGGGAGTGGTATCTATGGTTGTATTCCCCAAACGGGAACTTGCCCAAATGGTTGCTCTGATTGTTTTTTCCAGTCTGGTCGGTCATATTTAGAGCCACTCGTGGAACATTTACCAAATATTCCTTATGATATGAAGGGGAAAAATTGTGTGGTACGGGTGAATGATGGAAATGATTCCTTCTTTCTTTCTCCCGTGGAAATTGAATATATCATTCAGAATTTTCCAATGTGTTTTTTCAACACGTCAGTTCCACGAGATTTGTGGAAATATCAAGGAACCAATCAAGAAGGACATATCATTCACGCACCATATGTGCTCACGGTAAATCCTGGAAAAGACACGGACAAATCCTTTACAAAACTGGAAGGAGTAAATATTGATATAATGTTTGTTCGATTTCGGACAAATACTTGGAATCTTCCCCTTGCCAAAGAATGCGTAAAATATTATTCAGACCGAGAAATTCCAATTATTCTAACATTTATGGCGTATTATATGGAGAGAGATACCATCCCCGATGAACATTTACAAAATTATGTTTTTCGGAAACGAACTCTAAATTCCTATTATGCTATTACCACAGAAGCTTGGCGAAACGTGATGAAAGTTTTCGAGGATAATAAATGGGTCCATTCTTGTGGGAAAATCGAGGGTGAAAACGGAGATACTCATTGCCGTTTCTGCGGGAATTGTTTGAGAGAATATTTTGCTACTATGGAACGAATGTTTAATTGGAATAATCCGTGATTAACCATTTTGCGAACGTTTAAATGTTCTCACAACCTTCTTCTTATGACTCGATGATCGAATTACAGATTTATTTATTTGACCATTAGAAGACTTCGAACGTGAGAGTCATTTAACCCAAGATCGACCAGCAAATCAGCTTTCCTTATTAATCCTTATCATGAGGGTTTCAAGTATCCAAATCCTTAAAACATCTCACAAACCATGAAACTCGCCCGATGATCGAACCTCCATTTGAATTGCTATTTCCTTTTTTCGTGAGGGCTTTTCCAGAAGAAGTAAGTTTAAATCATTCTCACAACATATGATCTTAAATCCTAAAAAAGTTTTAAAAATAAGAAAGATATTCATCAAAAAAGTGAAAAAATGAATGATGCAATTGACTGAGCAAATTCAACTCAAAACAGCGCCTGAATTATCCCATCTCTGCCACTTGGCAAAGAACTTGTATAACGAGGCGAATTTTGAATTTCGCCAGTTTTTCTTCAACTTGGGCGAGTTCGTCAATTATTACGACCTACAAGTGATGCTCAAAAATACCGCGTGTTACAAAGCATTGCCTGCCCAAACCTCCCAACAGATTCTGGACTTGGTGGTGAAGAATTGGAAGGGATATTTTGCCGCAGTAAAAGAATATAAAATTAATCCAGCAAAGTTTTTGGGATGCTCCAAACCACCCCATTACAAGGAAAAGAAGGGGGAATCTATCGCCATTTTCACCAACCAGAACACGCGACTAAAGGACGGGTATATCTGCTTCCCAAAGAAATGTCATCTCCCGCCTATAAAAACTCGTCTTGTACAATATCAACAAGTCCGCATTCTTCCCCAAGGCATTGGATATATCATTGAGATTATCTATAATGCTCCAGAAATGGATTTAGGGTTAAACCGTGATAATGTTATCGGGATTGATTTAGGACTCAACAACCTCGCAACTATTGTAAACAATATCGGGAAACAACCGATTGTTGTTAAGGGGGGGATTGTAAAATCTATAAATCAATTCTGCAACAAAATTAACAGCAAACTACAAAGCATCAAAGACAAACAAGGATACAAGTTCCAAACACAGAACCAGTTGAGAATATTAAAGAAACGGAATAACCAAATCCAAGATGTTTTCCATAAAACTTCCCGGTGGATCATCCAATATTGCATCCAGAACGATATCGGTACAATTGTGTTTGGGTACAATCCTGAATGGAAGCAAGAGATTAACATAGGGCACAAAAACAATCAGAATTTCGTGCAAGTCCCCTTTGCCAAATTGATTCAGATGATTGAGTACAAAGCGAAATTGGTCGGCCTCCAATCTATTCAACAAGAAGAGAGTTATACTTCCAAGTGTTCGTTTGTAGACAACGAATCAATTGAAAAACACACGAGTTATTCTGGGACGCGATTGCGGAGCATCTCCATCCACGGGAAGAAAGTTAGATGTAACCTCTTTCGGCGAGCAAATGGACAATATCTCAATGGGGATGTCAATGGCGCGTACAATATTTTAAGAAAAGCAGTTCCTAATGCCTTTGCTGAGGAACGGGCGGGGCTGGCGTTAGTCCCCCATTCGCTAGCAATGCAATCGACTTTTGCTAGCAGAATGAAACATATTTTAGCAGTTTGCTAGGATTTGATAACGTTGACCAATGATCGTATCATATTTCCTTAAGTTTCTGCCTACAAAACTATTCGTGAGGTTATAATAATAATGAACGAACAACTCGAAAAGGATCTCCTTAAAAAATTGGATAAATACTTTGGAAGTGTAGAAAAATTCTACCTTTGGCCGTGTAAAGAAGAAGGCGAAGATAAAGTATTTCTTATTTCCCTCCGGCCTATTAACGAAGTGAATTGGAAATGGGGGGATTTATCCAATAGGCAAAAAGACTTGTGAACACGTTGGAATGCACCCCTCTAATTTTCAATGTGGGGATTGCGAAGATACTGCCGAGGAATGCAATTGCAATTCTTGTATGTGCGTTTTCTGTAATTTGTGTCCTCCCTTCCATAATAATTTAGAATTAGATTGTGAAGAAATCTGTAGCGTATATTTTAAACTAAATAAAATTGATTATGAAGAAGGATAAGACTATGGTTTTTGAAGATTGGAATAAAGCAGGAAAGATATATGAGAAAATTCGGAAACAACTTAATGATGGTGAACTAGTTACTGTGGTTAAATCTATTTTCAATAATTTAGAAGAAAAATATCGCCTGCAATTACTCACCATCCTCAAGAATACGGGATTTTTGGAACCATTTGCCAAAAAGGATTCATAAAGGAAAGATTTGAATGACGGATGCCGATTTTAATACTAAGATCGCCTTTCTCTTCCCGCGCGCAGGTATGTGTTTTGACGAAATGTGTTCATTTTGGGTGTATATTTTGGATGTATTGCCGAATGGGGGGATTATCACCATTGAACGTAGTTGGAACGAGGAAGACTGGACTCTCGATCTCAGATTTTACCCGTCTTTCGATGCATTCCAACACCAATTCTTATGTCCAACTTCCCCCGCGTATTGGATTTCCTTCAATGGGATGGCGGATGTTGAAAAGATTTTCACATTGATGGAAATAGAAGAAAAGGAAGAATCGGAGAAAGAAAAATGAATATCCCTTTATGCTTTGAAGGAAAAACCTACATCCGATATCGGATCGAAAATGGTAACACCATCAAAATTATCGAGTGTTCCCGCAAAAAAGTTCAACAAGATTTAATATCGCGGGTGGTGCAAATCCCAAATGCTATGACAATAAAAGAACTTGGGGATTACATCTCGCGCATCGAATTAGGTGAAAAACAATGAAAACTCAAGGAAATGTTCAAGTTGTATTCGAAGGGAAGGAAATTCCCATCTTGTGGCAGATTTGTCAATATTACCATGAGATTGAAGATAATAACTCCACCGGGATTCCTTTAAAAGAAGAGGCAGATATATTCCTTTTTGAGAAAATTCATTCTTTATTATGGCATATTAGTAATACAATTTCAATGGAGCGACAAACAGAACTTTCCGAAGAGATGGAACGAGCAAGGTTTTTAGCGAAAAAAGGTATAGTGGAAGGGAAAACTTATGAGTTTCCTAGATCCGAATGATGAATGGGAGCGAATGCATCCTTATGATGGAACGTGTTCTAAACACGGGCATTGGGAAGGTGTATATGATGAATGTCCTGGTTGTCTGGAAGAAGAAGAAAGGCGTTCTCAAGAAGCAGAATCGGAACACCTTTCCAATATGGGTTTATGTACTCATTGCAGATGGGGGGACGAAGATCAACATTGTAAGGCTCCTAAATGGAATGTAAAGGGAAAATCCAATCTTGGAGATATCAGCCGAAATAAAGGTCCTAAGAAACATTGCAAATATTTTGAAGAAGCTATTTATATAGATACGTGGGATGATTAAATGATTAAAGGATTGGAAAACGTGAAAATTCTGGAATCGTGGTCTTGGGATCGCGATGAGTTGGTTGATTTGTTGAATGAAACCCGCCGCAAGATTCGCCTTCTGGATAAGGAGCGCAAGCTCCAACCCCCTTTGATCCTGCAGACCTTGTACGGGAAACATAAAACTCTCGTGACCCGGTACGAGATCATTGACTTGGAGAAAGGGCTCTTCTGCGCGGAAAGTAAAGAATGGATTGAAGAAGAGGAGGATAAATAATGGTCGATCTTTTTGATGTTGATAAAAATGAATTGAAAGGACTGTTTTAAATGGGCGGCAAATATCCTCACATCGCGAAAATGCATTGGTATTTGGACAATATCCTCCTCAATCGGAGCATCAGCGAGACTTATGCTTCTAATTTCTATTCAGATTCAGAAATGTTCTGCTCTATTAATTATTATATTCAATTATATTTTTGGCATAAATCGCGGTGGGAAAAACAAGTTAAACGTGGGGAATATCTCTGATTCCACCTAAAAATATGTATTCGGACGCAGTAAAAAGGTGGAGCGTTGGGCAAGGTTGTTTATTTGGATGCGTATATTGTGTAAAATCCTTCCAAGCTCAGGCTAAACGCCAGCTTCATAATTGTGAACGTTGTTATTATTTTACGCCCCATTTCCACCCTGAACGATTGCGACAACCTCTCCCTACTACTTCGGGAGATCAATTTATTTGGGCGTGGGCCAGCGGGGATTTTTCCTTTGCAGAACCAGAATGGATGAAATTAATCTTAAAACGAGTAAGCGATTTATATCACAAACAATTCTTTTTTCAAACCAAAAAACCATCTGCATTCTCTCAATATGATTGGCCCAAGAATGTTTGGCGGGGAATTACATTAGAAACCAATCGGGATGTAGGATATAATCTCATTTCTAAAGCTCCCTCTCCTTCTGTGAGATATGCCCTCGCGATCCAAACGGGGAATATTGATATTGTGACAATCGAACCAATCCTGGAATTTGATTTAGAAAAACTCGTAGATATGGTTCGGAATATAGATCCTATGCGAGTATATGTTGGATTTGATACGAAAAACTGTAATCTCCCCGAACCTTCTTTAGATAAAGTTATGCGATTAATACATGAATTAGGGAAATTTACAATCGTGAAACCAAAATTATTACGTGGAAGTTTTGGATATATCAAACAACAAACTTTTAAATGTTCTCACATCTAAAACTATTCACGACCAAATGATCGGCTCATAGTCCAAGTGTTTTTGTGTAATTTTTAACGTGATGGTCTCTCTCACAAACCTTATATATCCCTTTTTACTACTACTTCTCACAAAAGAGGAAAGTGAAAATATGAATTTCAGCTTTTGGAAATACAAAAGAGAGTGCTTCTACAAAAGAGAAATGACAACAAGAAAGGATGAATAATTAATGTCTGAAGAGTATCTTATGAAGATTTTTCTCGGGAAAATCAAGGAATACAACGCGGGAAACGATTACCGAACTCACTACATCATAATTTACAACCATCGAATGATTCTCTGCATCCAGTGGGGAAAATATGGTTGGGAAAAAGAAATATATCACATCGATGAAATAATGATGGATTGAACCGAAATGGATCAATATGCTTTTGCCGCCCACTGGTGGGGTGAACAATTGAAGAATCCTCATTTTGATAATGGGGCGAAAGATTTAACGGCGGCAAGTCTTAATACTATGATCTTCGCCAAATCAGGATCGCCTACACCTACACAACTGGAACAATTTGAAAAAGAATTATGTTCAATCCTCCAAAAAAGAAGGGTTTCTTCGCTTGGCGTGGATTATGACCCAGATTCAATCCTCTGCGAAGCAGCTAGTGGGATGGAAGATTCACGATTAACCTTATTTCCGTGGAAAACATCCATGTATCTTGGAAATGATGAAATTTCTGTTCGGCGGGGCTATGGCGCAAGAACAGAAGTTATCTGGAAAAATGGAAAAGAAGTTATTTCAATTAATATAAATGAAAAACCCTGGCAATCCACACGATGTTCTCTTCCTTTCATTATTAAATTAGTTTGCCTTTCTCGAAATGAACCACTATGTATGGGATGTAACATCCCTCGTGAAGAATGTGGAAGTGGGATATAATGAAAGAATCTGAAAAAATAGTTGGAGAAGATAAAAATGAAATTCTCCGCAATGCAATGAAACAAGTTGACTGCGTATTGGAACGAAAAATGATTGAAGACAGATTGAGAGAAGCCCAAAAACTCATTTTATCGGCGTTGGATTTATTGAAATACGTTCCTTTTACCCGCGAAGTATCCGAAAATAAATGTAACGCTTGTTCGGAAAAATCCTAAAAAATTAAGAATCTTTTTGTTTGAAATTAATACGGGTAACGGGAAATGCTCCTCGGGCGTGGGGTTCTGCTTCATAAATATCACGGTTATGGTCATCCCCACAAGTACAAATTCCCCAGCGCCACCATTCTTCATAGATGATATACTCAAAATCAGATTCACTTAATTTTCCATCATCTATATCTCTAAAACTCTTCTCCCACGCATACGATCCATCCGCAGGCGGGTGGAAGATTTCTTGGGGTGTTAATCTATGTCCATAATACCATACTTCAAAACGGCGGGTGGGACTATAACCTTCAATTTCCACGGGAACAAGCGTTCCCCGTTTAGGTGCTTCTTTTTTCATTCAAATCTTTCTCCTTTATCCATCTTTTAACGAATTTCTTTTTCCATTCTTGAGCAAAGACTTTCCAGAGTTTATTTAGTGTTTCATCAGGTAAACTTAGCATAAATTCTTTTATTACAGGAGGTTTAGCGGGCAATTCTGTGGAATGCTTGAAACGAAATTGACACCAATTAAAAAACTGTTCTTCCAATTCTTTTTGAAACGTTTCCATATTACCTGCTCCGTTTTTTGTATAACTGAGCCTCCCCAACTAAGCGATACCATAACCCAGGAAAATGCTCTTTCAGAATTACTCCAAAATCTTCGACATCGAAATTCACGTCCCGAATGAAGTAAAATAGCGCCCGCTCGCCCGAAGATAAGGGCGCGATTCGGTCGTTGTCCAACCATTGCACGATTAATTCGATCTCATCTTTTATCTGCTTGGGGACTCGCTGGTCTGCTGGATTTACCATAACATATGCACTCGACAAATATTATTACAATTCGCCACATTGTATGCTTTCCCGCAATACTCTACTTCAACACATTTATGGCAAGCTGAATGGCAACAACCATAACATTCTTCATTGCAATTCGAACGATTGATTTCACTTTCCATCGAAAATCCTCAATTCTCAATCTCCGTTTATTTTCATACTGAAAAGAATTTAACGTGTGGCATAATTTCATTCCAATGTTTTTTACAATAAATATAGTGAATTTCCCCCGCCATATTATAACGAAATTTCCACACGGTTTTTTTACAAGCAATGTCTTCACATTTTAACGAATCAATATTAGGTAATCCCCGTTTGATTATTTCCCACACGCGATCTTCCCATTCTTTATTGTCCCATTGATGGCCTTCCTTTGCGTAAAATGCATCCAATTCCCCTTTTGTCGAAATAAGAATTAGCATATGATAATCTCTTTTAGGAACAAATATTTAAATATTCTCACAAATAACAATGCTTGGTAGGATGATCGTTTGTACTTTCAAACTCAACAATTGGGTCCATTCTTTTTCGTGACTACTTGAATCTGAGGAATCCAAATGACTAAAATTGATTATGTTATTCAAGATATTATGAAAGGTTTACGCAAAGACCTTCCTGAAGTGACGTGGGATCGTTATACTTGTAAGATGGTAACGGATGACGATGATGATTGGCAGATAGATGACGATTCTTGGTTTTTTGATATCTTTGGGTGGATTCCCAATAAAAAACACGGGCGGGATTTTCTCCTTCTTATCTTATGGGCTAGCGAATCGGGAGAATCTAAAAATATATTATTTAATACATCCTCCGCAAAATATTCCAAAGATTTCGGCAAACGCCTTGGTTTTACAAAACATAATTCGTGCTTTAAAGTGCCTCAATAGGAGGAAATAATATAAAAATTGTAACTCAAAAACGAGTCGAAAAAACTCCTGAATTATCTTCGCTTTGTCACAAAGCAAAAAATCTATCATCCGAAAGGTAGTCCCAAACGCATTCGCGGGAGGGATAGCGGGCATACGGTTATGCCCTCAGTCTATAACACTGGAACCCCATACAAAGGCGATGGTTATGCATCTCGATGTTATGGATAAATAGGTCGAGATGTTAGGGTCTCGCCCATATGTGCGGGGATGAACCGAAAAGTAATGGAGAAAGCATTGTATATTTTGAGTGCGGGGATGAACCGTGCCTGAATCTTAATCGGACCATTTCAAAGCAAGTTCATAAACTGAACGAAAACGAAAAGGTTTAGGCAGATTTTCGAGTTCCTTTTCCAATTTTGCCGCATCTTCGTGGGGTAAATGACAATCTTCATCACTCATATTAGGACACGGATATGGACAGCCCACAGTGAAATATTGCGTGAAAGGACAGAGATCCTGAGGTTCTGTCGGTTTATATTTTGGACAATTAGAACATTCATTTCGTTGTTGGATACCACACCAAACCATAATTCCAAGATGATTGTATTCTTTATAACAAAATTCGCAATCGGAAAAGATGATTCCTGCCTTTCCAAACCATTCGGTTTGTTTTAACCATTCTCTGTATGGTAAATCACTCAATTTCAAATCCCCACTGGCAATTTTCATCTTCATTTATTGAGTTCTTGTCGCTTCCACACCAAACAGCAATTTTTAGGGGACTTAAAGAAATGTAATCTACAACCGTGGGCGCACCACAAAGCGGACATTTTTCAGGAATTTTGGCAGTCTTATCTTCAGGATGTGATGGACCCAATGGAGGTTTTTGTTGTAATTGTTTACAAATCATAATCATAAAACCATATATCTATCCTTTTTGGTAAATTTAAACCTTCTCACAACTCAATTTTCATTTTCCCCCTCATAATTCGCGGGACTTATATTTTCCACAACAAACTTTTTAGCTTTTCCCATATTGAGAAGAGTATGAATTACTGCTTCGATGGACGTTTCGGGCAAATCTAATTTCAATCTCTCGCGGAAAGTATCTAAATCGAAGGATTTATATTCCGATTCTTTGTACATTTCTTTTAAAACTCTTTCCCCTTTTTCAATATGCGTTGGGTCAGCAGTTAACACATCTTGTACAGAATCGAGTGGATTAGTAATATCTATATCAGATTTTGGAATAACAATTTGGTGAACTGGAGATTTAGTATTTCTAGTTCTAACGTTTTTATATTTCGTTCCTGGCCATCGTTTTTTAAGATTCTGTTCAATGTTCGTAAAAGAAAGTTTTTCTTTGTATGGCTTGCGGAGAAATGCGCAAATATCATAATATGCTGATGCTGAAAAGGTATACGCCGGTTCATCATTCACGGTAGTTATTTCAAAAATCCCCGTTTTCAACCATTTTGGTTTAACTCCATCTCCTGCTTCAAAACAATTCCGCATCTCAATTACGAAAGAAAATAGTTCTTCGTCTCCGAGTTTATCCATATACTCGATAGCTTCAGGAAGGAGCTTTTGAATGTCGAGAGATTGCCCAAAAAACATTTGAAAAAAAGTAGCTCCCAAACAGAGCAATTTCCAAATCGGTCGTTGACGATCTTTGAAATGGGATGGGGGTTTCGGCATTTGTTCAAATAAATCCAGAATTTCCTTGAAAGTGGAGAAACGTTCTTCCATACAGTGGATAATATATTGCCCAGCTAATCCTTCTCGTAAATTATTATATGCTGTGAGATATTCTTCTGTTTCTTCTGCGCTAAAATGCCGGTCTGCGAGTATAATTATGCCACGAGTGAGGAATGCTTCTTCAAAAAACATAGTAGGGATAGTATTAAACGTGAATCCGAGAGGCGCGATGAGGGGAGCATTAATTTTAATTGACTGATCTGAGGATTTCCGATAAAATCCCGAATCTTCCGTGCAATACGTTTTAATGGTACTCATACAAGTTTCCCCCAATTCCCCACAATCATCGATAACTTTTGGAAATGCATCAGCCGCGAGATATTCTTGAAGGCGGGATTCTGACATCGCGTTATCCTTCGAGAGAACTTCCTTTTTTCCATCCATGTTATTCCAAAATTTCCACGTCACACTTTTTAAAGCTTTTGTCTTTCCCGTAGCCCCGCTTGGCGCGAAAAGGGCAAACCACATCCGCACATTCGTATAAGGAAGAAGAGCGGTTTCGAGATAACTCACCATCGCCCAGGCGAATAGGAGATCCTTCATTCGGATGTGGGTTGCATTATAGAGATTAATTACTTTTTGCTTAATTTCTTCGTAAGGTATGACGGGAGGTTTCGTGATATTCAGGATATTTTTGTGAATGCTTTGAATTGTTTCGGTTGTTGAAGCGGGAAAATGGAATTTATCTGGTAATTGAAATCCGTCAGAAGTATAACCACAAAATCTACCATATAATCGATGAGGGATTGTTACCGCGAATTTATTCGCATAGAGTTCAATCATTACTTCTAAAATGTGACTCCAATTACGGATGGGATTAAAATTGGACAACCGGGAAGCTATATGTTTTGATGTAATATATTGGTATGGAATCCCATTTATCGTAAAATCATATGCAATGTAATTTTTAAATTCGCCATCGTAAATAAAATCAAGTTGGAAGCTATTCCATTTCCAACAATAATCACGTGTGGTCGTTTTTCTCCTTGTTTGTCGCATCAAGATGCCAGTATTAAACCACTCGAATAAATACGAATCCCCCGTCCGATATTGGACGAGGGGAACTTTATCATCAAAATCTTCTTCATCTTCCTCTTCGAGTTCATCGCTCGTTACAATTTCCGTTTTCTGTGGGGGAGGCGCGAGTTCCTCCCATCGCTTCGTTAATTCTTTCTTGATAGCATTTTGACTCAATTTCGTTGCATCCGCGAGAACTTTCAGAAGTCGCTCTCGTTCAATATTATCATCTTTGATGAGCAGACTTTCTTGGCAAATTTCGGTGAATTTTTCACCCCACTCTTTAGATTCCATGGGAACTTCTTTCAAGGATAAAATTAGTGTGCGTATTTGGTCATTCACAAATGTTCCTCCAAATTGTGAGAACGACAGCGAGCAGATCACTATTAGGCGGGAGCCTTATAATAATTTTCTAGGTTCGGACAAAAAAAGGAACATTCGGACAAAAATGGGGATTTATTCCTTATTCTCAAATAATGCAGGAAAATAAAGATCCTTGTCAGGAATATATTTCAGAATTTCTTCAGCTAACTTTCGCACTTTTTGATAACACGTATCACAGAGAATAGACCAACTTCTTCTAAATGAATTAATGAAGTGAAATCCTGCATCGATCACATCTTTCCCCGAATGTGGATTTCCCTTCGTTTGCATTGGACAATGTCCGCATTTAATTATATCTTCAGACATCTTCATTTTTCTCACCATTGAAAATATCCTCCCAAAAACCTTTGGGAATTTCATCCGTGAATACTTCGGAAAGAGGCATTCTTTTTATTTTGGCGAAATATTTAGCTTTGGATAATTGAACATTTAGTTCGATATAAGGTTGTAAGAGAGAGGGAACTATCCACCCATTTGGAAGAATAAAATATGCGGATTCCGTTTCCCAACCAGAGTCAAGTAAGAAAAATTCTGCTTGTAGAATCTGTACGATTTCTTCATATTCTTCCTTAGAAATTTTAGGGAGAATTATTTTCACCATTTATCCCTCCGCAAGTTTCTCTTCCAGATATTTTTGGAGGGCGGGTTCGATGAGATGTTTGCATTCTTCATATTTTTCGAAATCTTTGATTTCAACAGAGTTCAAAAACAAACCATCCGTATCATATTTTAGAATATAATTACCTTTCCAATAGAAGTAAGTACTATCTTTATATTCAAAATCTCCAAATGAAAGATTATTTGGCACTATTTTCCAAACGCGATATATTTGGCGGACGATTCTTTTTGCTTCATTCTCGATTTTATGTTGTTTAGATTTAACTTGTTGTATGTGGGTTTTAATCTGTCGCTGAAGATGATTGATGGAAGTAGTTTTCTTTGGTTTGTGTTTGGGTTTAGCGCAATGGAAATGAAAGGGATTCATCCAAGTATCATCGTGTTGCCAATATTTACACGGCCACTCCCCGATTTTGAGGTCAATACATTTATGGCAGTGGCGTGGGATACCATTGTGCTTCAATTTGGCATTCTCCTCTGTTAATGCTTGATTTTTTTCATTTAATGCATTTATAGTCTCATCATTCTTCTTTATTATCCCTTCCGCTCCCTGCCATTTTTCAAAATATTCCACTTGTTCCTTGAGTAACAATTCATTTTCTTTCATCAAATCAGCGGTTTCTTTCGCTACTTGCGGATCTTGGAGAAGCGATCCACAACCTTCACAATATTTTTGTCCTGCTTCATCTATTTTTCCACAATTTGGACATTTCATTTTCATTTTCACTTCCTTTTCTTTGATTCGGATAAATTTCTTGGTATGTTTCGCATCACAATCGAAATGACAAATCAAGTTAATCTTCTCTTCATCTGTGGTTGGTTCACCGCTTTTGAAAGGGTATTCTATACGGCACGAGCAATCCCCACATTCTTTGGTTGATCCCCATTCAGTACATTCATATGTCCACATTTGCGGAGTCATAATTTCATCACATAAATCTTTCATAAATTTATTTTGTTCTTTTGGAGATTTATCGCAGTACCAGATTCTTCCCGCCGCGCGCTCTTTTTCTCGAAGCTGTTGGAAATATAAATTAGTTTTTATTGCCTTAAATTCTTCCGAACATTTGTAACATATCGGGATGTGGGTGGATTCGCTTATTTCTCCATTCCACTCAAATGCAAATTCTTTATGAGTTGATGCATTACCACATCTCACGCACGGTTGGGTTAGTTCTACTTGTTTGTCCTTATCGCAGTGCCGTACTTTACTCGCGCGGGTTTCCTCTTGATATATTGAATACCAACTTCTAGGTCCTTGTTTCGTGTTTAATTTGGAGGAACATATTTTACAAATTTTCACGAGATGAGGCGGTTGTCCTTCCGCAATATCTATTTCGCCTACTATCTGTTCTGAACCACCACACCGCGCGCATACTGGCGAAGTAATTGGGATGTATTGGTTAATACCATCCGCATCCACACAACATAGGTTAATCAAGTGTTCTTTGGCGATGGTAAAATAACCTTCTTTTGATTTACCTGCCATCGCATCACAATATCCACCCCGCTGCGGAAAATCTTTATCGTTTACTATGTGAAAGTGCCCGCAAGTCTCGCAGGTACGCGGCGAGGGCTGTCTTTTTTTAACAAATCCTTCCGTGCAGGCGTTACCCCATTTCTTTCCCACGGGTATCCTTCTATTCTTAACATCGCAATATCCTTCAAGATCCGTACCCTTTGTTTTAAAGGAAGCATCTTCATGAAAATGCATACATATACCGCAGGATTTAGGTTGAATTAATTCTAGCTTTTCTTTGAGTTTCTCCACTTTCTCCCAACCTTTTCCGTCATCAAAACATTTTTTGCATAAATGTTCGTTATTACTATGATAAGATTGAAGATAACACACGCGTTCTCCACAAAGGATACATTTAGGTTGTTCGAGACATTCTTTGTTTTTTACATAACACGCGGAAAAAAGATGATTCGTGATACAATCCGTGAACTTGTCTTGAATCGGTTTTACGGCATTCATCGGGCGGAGCGTGAAGCAGGTAGTAGTCATAGGAGTACAATCCTTTCTAGGATTACTTACGTAACCTGTAGGATCAGAACATTTTCCATAGTTGGAATCTCCCGTGGGACATTGCATCCACTTCACACAATTTCCACAAACCTCCTTTTTCTTCACTGGTTTCTCTTCTTGTTTTATTATTTTTGATGTCCACTGGGAATGTTTGGTACATATTCCAATCCCACACTTGCTCCCACAATTATCACAAGTTCTCTCTCCTGAACTATGAAACTTCCCACAATGTCTGCAGGATATTTCCTTGTGGGGTTGCCAAAGATTATAATCGAAACAATGACCTATTACTCCATAACATGTTTGAGCTTTTTCGTTTGCACAGTTTTCACACGCCCGCGCAATAAATTTCAAACAATTATCCTCTTGAATATCAGGAATTTGATCACATATTTGATTTTTCGTGAACCAATGAACGCATTTCCGACAATCAGTAGACTTCTTTTCCTTTTCAGCGGGCGTTTTCGCGTTAAACGCCCCGCAACCCCAACAATCGAATCCATTTCTCATTGTAATACCACATACAAACGTTCCTATTGTAATATAATGGGTACAATGTTCTTTTCGGAACCGCCGCACGTAAGCATATATGGCCTCTTTGTAAGCACCAATTCGTTCAGATATATTTAATGTGGTTAGATATTTGTATTCGGGGGAAACATAATATCCGAGATTACAACAAGTCTCACAGAACGGATACCCATGTAAAGTATATGGTGCATTTTCGTTAGAATTACAACATACACATTTTATTATATCGCTCATAAATCTTTCACATCTTCAAGAGTTATTTGATGTTCTTTACAGAATATAGATTTTCCCATTCGGGACTTATCACACCCACACCTTAAACATTTCCCCAATTTGGAAAGAGCAATTTCATCTATTTCTTCATCTAAAAATTTAGGTCCCTTTCGGATGAGAGGCTGGTCTGAAACTTTCTTGGACATACAAATATGAAAGGACGATAGATTTTTTAAACCTTCTCACAACCTCTCAATCATACAATTCTTTTCTTTTCTTTTCTTCCATCTGTTGATATTCTTCTGCTTCCCGCCCATAACTATCATAGATAGAATCGGCACATTTTTTACATAAACAGAGAATCGCATCTGCCGATTCCATTATTATTTCATTCCAATAGAGAATCTTTTTCGTTTTTTTATGGCAATGTTGACATCGTTTGGGAAGTAAATTAATTTTCACGCCACAGAACGGACAAAATTCGAGTTTCTTGGCGAGCACTATAGTATGAAATAAATATCCTTCTTTTAACGCGAGCGGAGAATAAGGAGTTGGAGGTTTACCCCAATTCTCTTTCAACCAACAAAATCTATCATATGTAGGGTCTTCTTTTACCAAATAAAATGCGCGTTCATTTTCAACTAAAATGATAATCCCTTGTTTTACTGCTGATCGAAATCCTTCACATAATTCTCCTGTTTGAGATTTACATTTTTTTCTATGTTCATCATATTTGAATGGCATTAATCTCCCTCTGGATCTAAGGGATTATCTGGTGAAACGATATATTTTCGCCAATCTCTCGCTATATCCTCTTTAACTTTCTGAATACATTTTTCGTCTTTTCCTGCTCTTCGCATAAAAATGTATTTGGAGAGAGAGGAATATTTGGCATTCACGTCCATTGCAAAATCCTTTTGGGAGAAAGTATGATCAATGGATGCATAGGCAACTTCAATTGCAGTCAACTTCTGATCCAAATCATAGTATACATTCTTGGCGATTTGTTGGATTTCTTCTTTCCACGTGAGAGTTGTTACCAAAGGAAGCATATCATCAATCTTATTCGCGAGGGCGGCTTCTACGATAGATCGAACACTTTTTCCCATTGTCACGCGGAATCGTTCCATATACCATTTCGTTTTTAATTTATAGAGTTCCTGAGTGTCCCACACGACAAATCCTTCCACACCTTCCATCGCAGGGACATCCACCCATTTCATAGGAAATTGATCGCAAAATTCAGTATAATGTCCCGATTTCATATCACGAGCCGCGAGAAAAACAAGATCATCTTTTTCATATTGAATAACGAGAGGATTATGAGGACCTACCAATTCAAAAAGAGGCGTTTGTCCTTTTTCCAAATATTTCATTACAAGATCCAAATATTCTAATTGGCAAGTAAATTGCTTTGCTTTTACCACGGTATCAGAATAGAAACTCTTCCGACTTTTCCAAAAAACTTTACCATCCAATAAAACAGGCATAAGTATACTCCCATCCCATTTCTGGGAGAACGTTGCTTTGGCCCAGTTTGGCTCAACGGTCTTTTTCATCTGGATTTCTCCCACATTAAAGAATTTGTGGAAGGGACGGCAAATACAAGTCCCATCTTCATCGAAAACGATTCCCCTAAGTTCACGCGCAATGGGAGAATCGAAAGTTTCTTCCTCTTGATAAATATAACACACGATCTTCAAGAAGTGTCCATTTACTACTTCCTCTTTCACGGCAAATTCTTTGTGAGCCGCGAGAATTGGTTTTAGATCATCCCAACAAATTTCGAATTCGTGTTCCAACATATGTCATTGATTAAATGTTCGGGTTAATAACTCTTCTCACAAATATTAAAATACTCCCACGTCTAAATTTCTCATATAGAACTTTTAGAGGATCCTTTATGTTATCTGCTAAAATGCAAGATTCCAAACTTCTGAAAGGCATAATCGATGCTGTTTCAGCCATTATTGATGAAACCTATTTTGTGGCGGATGAAAAGGGCTTGAAACTGGACGCGATGGATGAAAGTCATATATGCCTAATGAGTATGACTCTTCCCAAAGAACTTTTTAATGGGGGATATGAATGCAAAGAGCAAGTGAAATTGGGCATTAACTTAGAAGATATGACCAAAATTATGAAGCGCGCGGGCGGATCTGATGCGATTGAGTTTAAGCACCAGAAAGAGTCCGAAAAATTCCAAGTTCAAATGAAGGGTCGTGGAACTCGAACTTTCAGCTTGCGTCTTATTGATGTTGATGCCGAAAAAATACCTCCTTCCACAGAATTAGACGTAAAATTCGAGGCAAAAGTAACCTTCGATATTGATATCTTGGATCAAGCAATCAAAGATGCAGAAATTTACCAAGATACTTTGGAAATTCAAATTAATAAAGATGGACTCAAGATGACTGCTGAAGGCGAAGTTGGGGATATTGAGTATCAACTGGATCAAGATCATCTCGAAGCGGCAGACATCCAGAAAGATGGGAGGGGCGTATTTTCCTTGTCGTTCTTGAAGAATATCCTCAAGGTTTCTTCGATTGTAGATAAGGTTACGCTTAATATTGCGGAAAACTCCCCTCTAAAATTTGAATTTGATATTTCCGTCCCCGATGTAAAAGAAAAGGGAAAGATCATTTATTTCTTAGCGCCTCGGGTTAGCGAGGAAGAGAGTTATGAAGGAGACTAAATTGTCTGTTGAGCAATATAAACGTCTCGAAGCATTATGTATGGAAATTGATGATTGTGGCTGTAAATGCGAGGGATGCATTCTGGAAAGTGCTTGCCGCGAGGTCTTTGCCTTCGATTGTGCTAACCTTGAAGATACATAATCTCGGTATTAAGAGGAATTAAAAAATGGATGAAACTGCTTCAAATTTAATTCAAGCAAAAGAAAAAGAAATCACGGAAAAGAATGCTCAATATCGTCCATATTTCCGCGAAATTATGCAATTAGAAGAAGATCTTAAAGAGTTGAAAGCAACCCAGAACATTAAAGAATTAAAGAATTTGCGTGGGTGTTGTTTTAAAGGAGAAGAGTCCTTAATTAAATATCTTAATCGACCTTTATACGATAATTCACAGGCTCATATTCTGATAGTGGATTTTTATCATCCTAACATCCTTAAGATTGAACTAGAATTACGTAATCATCCCCGTGCTCATAAAGATTTAATTGAAATCACTAATGATGAATTTTATGCAGAAATTATTAAACAAATTAAAGAATATGATCGCGCGGGATTTTTTGATGATGAAACCAAGTAAGAAGGATATCTTATGCATAAATTAGAAACAGTTCTTCAAGACCTTTATAATTCCGAGATCAACCTCCAAATTTCGTGGTTTTGGGATGCGGGGATTGAAGTTAAATTTGGTGATGATCTTAATGGATGGAAACCTAATCCCTTATTACTTTCTAACATCTCCAAAATCACAAAAGAAATTATCAAGGAAACAATTAAATTATATCCCGAATCACAATTCGCTAAAAAATATCAGTGAAATTCTGCGTGAGAGGTTTAACTATGGATGATTCGCTCGGGGATCGGATGAAGAAATATGAGGAAACAACCCACCTTATTCTTCCGCCCAATTTTCCCCTCATCATTCGCGTGGATGGCCATTGTTTTCATAAATTTACGAGAGGGATGGAAAAACCATTTGATTTTCAATTAATTGAATTAATGAATACCGTAGGCATTGCCTTATGTAAGGAAATAAGTAATACAAAAGTTGCTTATCTCCAATCGGATGAAATAAATCTTCTCGTTTACAATCAATCCCCGCAAGAACCGTGGTTTGGAAATGTTTATGCGAAACTTTGTAGTATCTCCGCGAGTTTGGCCGCAGCCGCGACAATGAAATGGAAATATGAACACGATTTCAAACCAAATTACATTGTAACGTTTGATAGCCGCGCTTTCATACTTCCTCCATATGAGATTCAGAACTACTTTATTCATCGACAAAACGATTGGTCCCGCAATTCTCTCCAGATGTTGGCTCGTTCTCTTTATTCCCACCGACATTTGGCGGGGAAGAAGAAATCGGAATTGCATGAACTATGCTTTGCAAAGGGACAGAACTGGGCTAATCTTCCGACAATTTTAAAGAATGGGCGGTGTATTATTAAAAGAGAACAAACATATGAAGTTAAAAATGAGCATTTTCAAGGATTTATCTCCCGCCCGAAATGGGTGGTAGATTTGGAAATTCCTGTTTTCACTCAAGATTCTAACTATCTCAAACAATTCTGTGAGGATGAGCGTTTACCATCAAAATCGCTTGGTGATAAAAATGGACATAATCTCTGAAATAACCCAGGAAAAAACGAAATATGATGAAATGAGTAAAAGTATGAATGAACAATTAGAACTCGCGAAAAAGATGATCCTTGAAATTCCCGATCTCACGATTTCTTGGAATTATGGATGTGTTTCCCAAAATATCATAATGAATGATCCTATTTTCTATGCGAAATCCGTGAATAAAAACTGGGACGAAATATCATTTGGTGGAGCGGGATGTTGTCACGAATCATCAGATAATCCCTACTATGCTCGTGCAATTAAAATCTGTTATGGACAACGAGTTAGGGGATCCGTAAAAGTTTGTATTGGTCGCACGGATGATAACGCAGAAGGTATAAGACCTTCACGAGATAAACCTTGGCAGGATAAAAGTCGTGAAACTTTTGGGGAAAGAAGTCTCTCTCTTATTGAAGATTTTTTCAATAAACACCCCTACAAAATAAATGAGGAAGAGGAAGAGGAAGAGGAAGAAGAACAAGAAGAAGAATCTCATCTATAAATAACCGACATTTTAATATATAACTTGTAATAAATGATTTGTGAGAGCCTATGGTAATTTCAACCATATACCAGAAAGGAAATCAATATGTCCTAAATTCGGATTTAGAGAAGGATATTGTCGAACTCTTGGGATCTAAAGGTCCAATGACTCGCGGGGATATAGTAGTCCAACTCAAAACTGCGAGGACTACGATTTACGATACATTATCTAAATTAATGAATCGGAATATCGTGGATAAATATCCTACCCAAAATAGCAAGCGCGGGAGACCTATAGTTGTTTTCATTCTAAAGGAAAAGTAATCTTTTAATTTTCTTTATTTTTAAAAATATGGGGAATAATATGTTTGAACTAGACACAACTAAAGATAATTGTCCTGCCTGCGGGCATCTCGTTCTAAATACCATTCGCTATTGTACTTCTTGCGGTGCAGATATTCACTATTGGTTAGGTGGATTAAATCCTTCAAATTATATCATACAAATGCGAGAAGAAGAACAAAAGATAAGCGCACAACGAGCAAAGGAAGATAAGGAATATATCCTACAACAAAACTCGAAATTAGTTCAATTACAAGCGGAGTTTCAGGAGTTGCATTTGGATAGCCAGAAAAATAAAAAACAATTAAAGTATTGGAAATTATTGATAACGTTGATATTTGTATTTGTATTCTTTGAATCTCTTTTCTTCATTATTAAGTAAGTTTTTATAATTGTGAGAACTATCTCATTGTGGTGATTCATATTTCAGAAGAATCGACATCAGACATTAAATATTGCCCAGGTTGTGGCGCGAAATGGGAAAAGTCCCCTTGCAAAATTTGTGGGATGCTTGGTGAAAACGTTCCTCCCGCGCCAAAGATGGATGAAATGCTCTTCCGCGCAATAGCGGAGTTAAATATGAAACTCGATATTATTCTAACCCAACAAAAACGGAGTTCAGGGTTTGGATATCGAATTGGATCCCTCGTTTTCTCCTTCTTACACCAGATTTTCAATCGGCGTGGATATAAACTTCCTAAACCTAAAGAAACTCCCGTGGAAACATTCAAACCAGAACCGGTTAAAGTTATCATTCAACCCTATATTATCCCATCGCCCGAACCCCCATCACACGAACCCACTAGATGGCCACCAACTCATTATGATTGGCCACCTAAAGAATATACGTGGACCACATGGATGTCCGATAATACAAAGGATCAGCATCTCTTCTCACAAATAGGAGACACGACTATGATGAGTTTCTCAAAAAACAAATATTTTAAAAGTAAATAATTTTCCCAATCTTTTTATATCCGTGAGAGGATATCTCTCACAAACTTAGAAGGTTTGCATATGGATCTCTTTAAACGAAATAAAACTGAGAAAGTTGATATAAACGCATTTAAAAGTCTCCAAGCAGAAGTTGAAATTTATATAAAGAGTTTGGCGGGCATTAATTCTGCTATCGCAGATCTTCAAGAAGATCGTGCCCGTTTTGAACGTAAACTTGGTTCAATAGATGAACTTTCCATCAAACGGGATGAAGCTCTTGAGAAGAAATTTAAAACGGAGATTACACAGGTTGATGAAAATCTAAAGAATTTATTTGCGGATCTCTCTTCTACATTGAAAGCAAAACCCGTTTCTAAGAAACCAACCCGAAAACGTTAGATTCTCGAAGCGAATGATCGTTTCACTCAAAGCGCTAGTTTTCGCCTTTATCGTGACGCTTCTTCCTTTTTTATTTCTTTCAAAACTTGCGTTGAAGGCAAGAATCTATCCAATGAAAGGTGGACTTTTCTCATTTGTTGTTTGTACAATTCAGAAGGAGAAATCTTCTCCGCTTTTCGATGTGCGATACCATGGCATTTTGCACAACGAATCGTGAAATTCGAAGGATCCCACGTAAGACGATAGTTTGTTTCATCGAGAGTATGGACGGGTTTGATATGATGCACATCTACTTTAGATGCGGGAAAGAATTCGTGACACCCTTCACATTCATAAACATCTTTACCATCCCACGCAATTCTCTTTTGGCGCATAAATGCAGCGCGAGCTTCATTCCATTCAAACATAGCAAATATTTTACGAAATAATCCATCACCCTCCTTGGCGCGACATTCATCACAATATCTCGACTGAGACACGCGCCCTTTCTTAGTATATCGAAGAAGTCCCCCACAAATCCGGCAGACTCTTCGAGGAAACCCATAATCATCCTTCAAAGTAGGAGACCAAACATCCAAGTCCTCCATTAAATGGTATCTTTGATGAATTATACTAACTAAAACTCGCTTCCATACCTTTTGACAATCTGGTTTCGGACAATATGCCATTGGATTCATTAATTGCCCTAAATAATATTCCATACAATGATGACATTTTTTCAAAACATCCATAATCTTATTCTCTCACAAACCCTTAAAAACTTGCCTTCCCATTAGTTATCGTGAGATTATGAATATTGATCCACGATTTATTTCGCTCTTGGAACCTCTTCAAGAAGGAGAGGTATATATTCTCTTCGGAGCTGCTCGAAAGAAATATTGTGAAGCAGCGAAAACCACGCGGGGAGTCGAATTTGGAACATTTGAAGAAGTTACGTTAGAACGATTGACTTCAACTCTTGAAAGAGTGGATTATACTACAAAACGATTAGGTTTCCCAGAGGAAGCGTATGTATTCTATATGGATTTAAATCCCAAATCTCTCATCAAAGCTTTTCGGGATGTGATGAAATATGGGTTAGATGCAATCGCTGCCAATCAATTACCTACTTTGCGATTGGTTGGGCGAGAATGGTATTCTTGTGTTCATCGAAATAATTCTCGAACCCTTTATTCTCTTGTAGACGTGGATAAGAAAGAATCTTCTCTTTTGCAAGAAATATCTGATATCTTGAGTGGACATATTCTCTATACTGCGGAGACTCGTGGGGGATATCATATTATCGTGAAAAAGAGCAAAGAATCGGGAAAAATTATTCACGAACAAATTCGGAAAAAATATCCCGCAGTGGATATCGGAGTGTTTGAAAAAGGTCATCCCAAAAATAAGCATCTCCTTAGCGAGATTGAACCAAAACGGCAGGTTCAAACTCCGATTCCAGGAACTATTCAAGGTGGGTTTGAGGTTAAATTACATTCCATTGGAGGATAATTATGAAGCACCAACGCTGGGAACGAAAATGCCTGCTGGATTGTTCGGGAAAGCGTTGCCTTTGTTATGGAAACATTACTGCCCAATCTACTATTGATTTTTCGTGGGGTTTCACACCTGAAAGTCATCAGCGAATCTTATTGAAAGAAATAAGAGTGGATAAAAAATACATTGATCATATGTGGGCAGAAGCAATTCCCTTTGCGCCATTCCAAATTGGAGATCGCGTGCGATTTGAAGCGCTCATATATCCCTATAAAAAAGGGTTTGGTCCCCATGCGACAAGTAGCTTTCAATTTATTGACATAATTAATGTAAAGAAAATTTCTTAGAAATCATTAACTTTTAATATTCTCACACTCTCCTTTTAATTGTGAAATAATATGTCTGAGAAACCAGTATATGTTGCACAATCATTCCCGCCTGTTGACGGATATCGACTTAAAGCTTTGAAAACAATCTCGCAAGAGAATTGGTTAGAGTTCCTTAAGGATGCTGGCGCTTGCTGGGCAAAAGTTCATAATATCTCGGAACAGGCAATTGCGGATGCGATTGCAAAAGAAATTTCCGAAATGAAGATGAAGGGGAAGAAAGAGACTCCAGTTATTCCACAATCCCCGACTCCCGCTACTCCGCCCGAACCTGCGCCTGCACCTGTGCCTGCGCCTGCACCCGATCAGAAACCTGCTTAATTCTATATGTCCCCCAATAATCCAATGATATCGGTTTGTCATAAATGTAATTTTTTTATGCAATTAGGCTCCGACAAAGCTTTTCACTGTCCGAATGGTTGTGATGAAGAAGAAGGCGGAAACAAAGAAGAAAAAACAAACCCTATTATTGAAAAAGATAAGGGATAGACTCTCACAAACCTTTATATTTTCTGTCACAAATATCCTTTCATATGAAACCTCGCTATTTTTCCTATAATTGGCTTAAGTTAAATTGGCCCATTTATACGACCATCCGAATGCATAAATCCATCCCAATTAAAGTGATGGAGTGGGAAGAACACAAACTTGGAAGCTGGCGGAAAGCAGACCAAGCCAAAATCTTGGGTCCCCGTTTAATTATCGCCTTTCGCTCGCTTCTCCTCAAAGAAATTAATGAAGATATAGCTATATTCGATGCTCAAACCACTCCTGAGAAATTGAAGGATTTCCTTCTTAGCGCATATAAGAAGGATCCTTGGTTTAAAGGGGAAGAAACAGTATTGGATTTGATTGTTTATTATAATCCTGACGCAGATATGTCTGCTCCTCACTTGAAGATGTCTGAAGATTGCGTGGAATGTAATAATGATGCTTGTGGTGGTCGGTTAGAACGGGAACCACTTGGCGAAGAATGTCTCGATCAATTTGAAGAAGAAAATCATTTGGAAGAGAAGAAAAATGCCAATCCGAAAGTGGAAAAAACTTGAACCAAAATATATGTTGGTTAATCTCAAGAAAATCGTGAAAGTAGCAGATCTCATTCATGCCATTGAAGATGATATGAAAACTGTAGATTCTGAAGATGATACAAGAACTTTTCAATGGTCTAATTTCATTAAATCTCTTTCCGCTGGTTTTTATCCAGAGATACTCGTGTTGAAATTGGAAAAATTTGTCAGAGTGAAATTCTTGCTCCAACAACTCAAGCAGGAAAAACGGATCGAAGTTCCAATGAAAGATCTTGCCGAGATTTTTCTCAATGCTGAGGAATAATTATGAGCGAAATTGCAATTTATCCAAATCTTAACATTGATCTTTGCGCGGATTTGGAAGATTATTGGGTTGAACTCGGACGCAAAAATGCAAAGTATCACATCCATCCAGAAGGATGGGAAGGTGCTTCATCTCTCGGAAAATGCACGTTTTTCCGGGCATATAAAGAAGCAGGCTTGCCGATTCCTCCCGTGGCTGGCATCAAAGCCGATAAAGGTCCGATGCGAGTTGGAACGATGTGGCATAGTTTAATTATTCAACCTGCCTTTCGTGAGATATATGCAACAAAATGGCAGAAACTCTATCCTGATCTTGTCTATGGGGATGAAGTTTACATCGAAACGGAACTTATTCCTGGCAGGAAAGTTAGAAGCCCAATAGATGGCGCATTAGTAACTCAACCAGGATTTATCGAAAAGGAAGTTCAATTTGAAGGTTACAGGGGGATGGGTAAGTTCAAGCATCCCGATGCGAAATGGGTTAAAATCTGGGACATAAAATCCGCTTCGCCTATTTTTGCGTTTCATAATTACGAACTGGAAGGATTATCTGAAGAACATGAAGATCAAGGCCTTCCTTATCTGAAGGCTACTGGATTACCGAGTATGGAATTTCTCTTTTTGAATAAAGCAAATGCCCATAAATTTACGGTTTTATTTAAGTGGGATGAGGCAAAATGGAAGGCTCTCCAAGTAAAACGTCAACGGGAATTATTGCTCGCGGATGAATTACGCCAAAACGCAGTATTAACTCATTTTTCCACGGATGATTTTCGGTATTTCACGGGAGACTCCGATTATGATTGTCGATATTGTCCGCTCAGTGAAACTCATGAAGAAGTAGAACCTCTCAAAGAACCCCGTTTAATTTTCGACAAACCATGTTCTGAAGTTTGTAAAAGGGCGCGCGCGAACGCCATACGTCTATTCGTTCAAGGAACTCGGTGGACAAGAGGATCTGCCTTTGTTACGATTAATCGTGTGGAAGATGATCTCATTTATTGCACGAATAAAGGGGGAAAAGAATATGCCGATTCCGTGTTTCGTGCAGTAAAAATGTATAAAGAAGGATGGGTTAAAGGGGAAAGTTCGTAATGCTTACAACGCCTATGTATACGCTCTTAGCAGACTTCCGAGAATTAGCAGTGATTTCGAAGATGAAAAAATATCCTGAAATCAACGTAAAAACGGATGATCTTCTGGATGTTGCCGACTTCGTTCCTTCGATGAGAGTGGGAATTGAACGGAAGAAGGGAAGTGATTTTACAGCTTCCATTCTTGATGGTCGTCTCTTTGATGAAATTGGGCGGTTAAAGAATGCATATGAAATCCCCATTCTCCTTCTGGAAGATTTTGATTCTGCTTTTACGAAAACGAGGGTTCTCCCTCAGGCGATCTATGGCGCGTTATGCACCGTGATGATTAAATTCCGCGTCCCTATTCTTCCTGTAAAAGATATGGATGGTACAGCTCTTTTCCTTCGAACAGTTGTCAAACAACTTCAAACTCCCAAAAAAGAAGGGGAACATATTATTGCCCGTTCCAGTCCAAAGTTTAAGACTCTCGCGGATGAACAATTATGGTTACTTCAAGGTTTGCGATTTTGCAAAGAACGTTCCTATGACCTTCTGAATGCATTAGGCGACCCAATGACTATCTTCGAATTGATTCGTAATACTAATGTTACACATATGGGTAAGAGAGGTGAGATCATTAAAGGATGGAATATTCCAGATAATGAGCTAACTCGTATCGAAGGAATCGGCCCAGAATTTATCGTTGGAAATCAGGAATTATTATGTACAAAGTCCAAATTAAAACCAAAGGTGTGAAATCAATTGAAAAACCTGAATCTTGAACATCTTGAACACGTTGCATATGAATTAAATGCCCAACGTAAAACTTTGGTCATCCTTGGATGTTCGAAAGAAAAACTTCACCATAAAGCGAAAGCAATTGAAATGTATCAAGGAACTCTCTTTAAATTAGGTTGCAAATATGCAGAATCCATCAAAGCGGATATTGTGATCCTTTCCGCGAAATATGGTATACTTTATCCAGACCAAGTAATCAAGCCGTATAATGAACAAATGACTTTCCAAAAAGTCGAACAATTCTTAAACCAAATAACTTTCAGAATGGAATTACGAAAGATATTCGAGAAACCTTATACTTCCATTCAAGCATTTGTGGGGAGATTATATTTAGAATTGCTCGCTCCCGTTTGGAAAGTTGGATGTATTAATTTCTTTGGATCTGACGGTCTGGGAGGAATTGGTAAAGTTCTCCATTGGTTGAAAGAAAATATCTCTGTGGCACAAAAATTTAAAAAATTAGAATTTCCCTATCATCAATTTTAAGTTGTGAGATTATGGAAGAAAAAGATGTTAAGATCTTAGAAACCAAATTGGCAGAATTGAACGAAAAACGTGCAAAACTTGACAAGGAACGCGACAAGTTCTGGCGGGAGCAACTTCTCCCTCTTTCTTTAGAACAGGCATTTCTTGAAAAAGAGATGTCCATTCTCAAGCTTGGACTTGATGAAGGATCGTGTTGTAAAGTAGAGTGGGATGATGAAGATTATAACGAGTTACGTTTTTACAAAATCCTCCATTGGAATGGAGATCGCGCAGAAATATTTGAAATTAATGAGACAGAAGATTATGAAAGTTGTTCTATTTCTATCACCCACGAGCAACGCGAGTTTTTCATTGGGTCAACTCATCTTTCTCCCGTAGAATTTGACATTATCCTCAAACGGGTGCTTTATCGAATGCAACACCAGTTGAGCGAAAGTGATTTTTCCCAAGAAGAGATGGAAGAAGAAGAAAAAGAAAATACCGAGGAAAAAAAACATCGGATTGAACGCGAGAAATTACGGCAAGAAGCTGGCAAATCCCAGAAGTTATTTTGATGGGTGAAATAAATGAAAAATTTGAACAATTCTATGCAGGAACGAAAAACAACGAAAGAATTATTCACGAAATATCCCATCTTCTGGATTAGTCGAAATCCCGCGCGAGCTCGCTTTCTTTTCTGGTTAGCACATGGAAAACGATTTCATTGGTGGCATTTAGATAGCGATTATGTCCCACCCCATTATGATCAAAACGATTACAATACTGTGAAGGGTACGGTTTGGGAATTAACCCGATTTCGGTTTTTACGAGTAATGTTCTATTGGGAAAAGAAGATGACTCGCGATAATTGGGCAATGTCCACACATTGGACTTTTTTGCTTCCCCGATGGATCAAAATCTCAATCGATAGGATTAAAGACATTCCCGATATCAAGAAGTTTAGAATCAAACGTTGGAAAAAATTCGAGGCGAGATTAAATGCCCACTTATGTACAAGATGAAAAAGGAACCCGCGAATTAACAAATTACGATAATTTTCGAGAATGGATTGAGAAAATCAAAGCAGAATTTGAATCTCAGAAAGAATTCGCGGGATATCCCCTCCTCCCTAAATCTTGGTTGGAATGGGAGAAAATCTATTCGTCCGCGAGCGAAGAAGAGAAACGATTGATTATGATAACTATCACCCATTCTTTCATCGAATGTTTACGGCATTATTGGGCGGATCTCATTGCTCTTTATGGTCCTGAAAGACTTCATTTCCCCCAGTTTTGAGGTAAAACTTATGTCCGAAGAATACACTTTCGCAAAAAAAACTAAAGTATCTGTTGAGCACTCTAAAATGGAATTAGAACGATTAGTTGGGACTATGGGCGCGACAGATTATATGACGTATAGTGGCGAAGGAGGGGAAATAATTGGATTTAAAGTGAAAGGATTTGTAATCAAAATGAAGATTCCCCCCATTCATCCTGAACGTTTTTCTAAAACACCAACTGGTCGCGAGAGAACCGAAGAACAAACCAATCGAGTATTACAACAAGAACGTATGCGGTTATGGCGGGCTCTCATCTTAATGATTAAAGCAAAATGGGAAGCAATTCAGGAGGGAATCACCACCCTTGAAAACGAGTTTCTTCCTCATATGATGCTCCCCAACAAACAAACCGTCCGAGAATATTTAGGTCCCCAACTTGAAACTCTCTTGAAGGCGGGTAAAATGCCGCCAATGTTACCAGGATTGTAGGTATCTTTATGGGCAAAAAACCATCTAAATTTCGTGTTCATCTCAATGATGCGGTAAAATGTACTGCTGAAATGAATGGTTATGGAAAAGAAGACCACGAAAAAATGCTTCACATTCTCGAAGGGATTAACGAACGGCATAAACGAGAAAAGGAGGAAGATTAATGCAATCACTCAAACCAATTTGGCAATTTTTCATTTTTCCCTTCCTTTGGGGATTTTTAATAGGACTCATAATTTATCTTTGGATTCCCAATAATATGAATGCGGCTACAATTGGGATGATTTCGGGAGTGCTTTTTGGAATTTATAATAATAAATTGAGATATCAAAATTGGACTCCTTCGCCCGATAATATCAACCATCTCCCACTTCCAATCCGTGATTATATTCATAATATAGAAACAAATTGTGATCCTGCGTATCAAATGCAGGAAAACTTCTTTCTGAGGGAAACTATTAAGGGTCTCTTAATCCAAATAAATGAAGATGAAAATGATGAATGAAATATCCCTTTTTAAAATCACCATCCGCTTTCGGGGGAAGAGAGTTTTTCATTCGGATTCTCTGGATTTAGATGCGTGTATGGTTGAAATTGAAAAATGGCGGAAGGAAGCTATTCCTATGAAGGGCAAACTCCAAATTGATATGACGGAACTGATAAAATGAACACGATAAAACTCATCCCCCTCTATGAAGGATTTTGTAATTGGTGTTGCCAAACTTTCTGGGATATTGGCGGGAAATCTTCCCTCACTTTTTGCCCAAAGTGTCATCATATTGATATTGAACTTCATCGTATATTTATGGAAAAGGTGATTGAATAATGGGAACCACACTCTATGGAGTTAATGGAGAACAATTCGATCTCAACGTGGATGGATATGATACGTTAGTCTGGTTGGCGTGGGGACTCCAATCTAAATGCGGGATCTATGCTCCCCTCTGTGGACGAGATTGCCGAATAGTTGCCCGCATTTTGCGGCACAAGGCCCGCTTGTTTGAAATGTGGAGCATTGAAAACAGCTTTCAGGAATTTTACTCCCTCTTCAGGTATCGAAACAAACGGAAGGACTATATGAATTCACCACAGTCCATTCAATGGATTCGCGAGTTGGCCGCATTCTTCGAGCATTCTAAGGGATTAATTACCGAAGAGATATATAACCAAAAATGGAGAAATCAAAATGAACTTTGATGAATGGTTGAAAACGGCGTCTGATGAAGATTTGAAAAGCATTTGGAGTCAGTTTTCTTATGAAGGACATATCCAAACAGAAAAAAACAAGAGAGCGGAAGCAAAAGCGAAAGATTGGTTAAATGCTAATAAGGGTAAATGTTTCTGCCGTCATGATACATTTCAAGAGAAGGAATATACTTGCGCGCTTTTTGTGGGTGATGAGCAACACGTTCTTGAGATGAGAACGGGAGAATATCCTTATATTCAATGGGCAAAACCAATTAGAATCCCTCAAGACTTTATAGAAAGTGATCTTGAAAAATTCAGGGAAATTGCTTCCACTGTTTGGAAACAAATTAAATTGCCTGTGGTAATATCATTCAACGTGGAAGAATTTGTAGAAACAATGAAATCGGAAATTCTTAACAGACTTCGGGATGATCTTACACCAGGTGGTAAATGAATGTCGCTGTATAGTTCTGATGAAACTATAAAAACACGGAAAATCTGCAAAAATGAAGAAGGAGCAGGTTGTCAAGAATGGAAATGTCGAAATTTCAATACTTCCTACTGTGAGGAATGTATAGCCATCATCTATTGGCGACATACACTCGACCCAAGCGGCGAAATTCAATTACGATTTCGGAAAAGACCTTCCAATTTTAAAAAGTGAATTTATGAAAAAAACCATCGAGAATCCGAAATTCCTCCAGAAAATTCATTTGGGAACTAATGGTAAGGAAATATATATTGGCACATATGCCAAATGGCAGGGAATAAATGATACCTTTAATGCGGGATGGGCGAGCCGGCGAAATGTTACGCATCCCTACTGGCAATTTCTCGTGAATTTAATGGAAGAAATAGGTTGTAAAGAAAACAAAAACACATCACTTCCTGCAGAATTGTTATTGAGAATCCGCAATCCGAATATGTGTAAAAATAATTTTGCGCCAGACTATACTGAATACTATACTGGTGATTATTACAAGGTAATAATGCAACATATCACGAAAAAAGAATATGAGGCGAGCAAAACTTCCAAAATTGAATTTGAAACTTGTCATGGAGAAGAATAAAATATGACCCTTGACAGTATCTCACAACCCCCACCAAAAATCGGGCGGGAAACAGTATTAAATGAGGTTCTGGAAGATTTAAAACAAAGAGCAGAAGCTGGCAAGGAAAAATATGGTTTTTATCTTCAAACTTTCAATGGGCGAAATGCTCTCATAGATGCGTATCAAGAAGCATTGGATTTAGCAATGTATCTGAAACAAAAGATTATGGAGGAACGAAATAAATGATATCTGCCACGCGCCAATACATCGCGAGTTTGATCCGCTCGATTCAATTCGCCACGCGGTTAGAGAATACGCGGTCAATCTCGTATGTGGGGCAGTACATCCACGCGATGATAGAATACATCGCGGGCCTCATTGAGCGGGAACGGAAAGTTATTATTCGATGGTATGAGAAAGCCTTTTGTTTGGAGGATTGGAAATGAGGAAAAGCACGCGAAAGTTTCTCGCTGAGATCGAGCGAAGTTGTCGAAGTATCCTTACTGAAATGGTAATTTCTAAACAATCGGATGTTTTTTCCTTGCGAGAGATTGACCAAATTCAGGCATATGTCGAACTTGAAGCTGATCTCATCGAACGGGCGGAGCGCCGGGCGGCGAAGAATGCCATCGAAGCATATAAACGACAAAGGAAATTTAAAATAGGGTGACATCTGAAATGACAGACTATTTACCCAATCGCATTTACAGGGGCATCTGGGGCAAGGTGATGCAAGATCCCGAACTCGGTGGGTACGAAATTACCCTCCACAGTGAAAAAGGACTCGTATTCACCATTCCGAATATGACCGCGTTAAATGAACTCCACGACTGGTTAGAACTCGTCCAAATGAAATATGGTAAGGAGAAACCTGAATGAAAACGATAGTTAAAAAATGCCCAAAATGTGGGAAAGATGTTCTTCCTCGGATTTATACAACCCACGGCGAAACATATCGAAATTTCTATTGTGCTTATCCTTGTTCAACTACAATCGTAGTAGAATTAATCTGCCCGAATTGTGAATGTGAATTAGAACGTGATGGAGATTCTTATGAGATCAACGATGTGGAATATCGATGGTACAAGTGTCCCCTCTGTAATAAACAAGTTAAGGTTATAGAATTTGAACCAGAAAATTAGGTGAAAATATTAATGGATGGCAAGGCGCATTTTATTGGCGGCATTATGGCGAGTATTATAATCTGGATAGTAATCTGGGTTATCAATCATAACTTCTCTCCGATCGGGTGTTTAGTTGCGGTATTGTTCGGCGGGTTATTTGCTCTCTTCCCAGATACCGACCTCAAATTACATATGGGACATAGACATCCGTTGACTCATTCAGCGATCATCCCTGGATTCATTTTAATAATGATGTCTATTGCGGCTATGTATGCACGGGCGGACGTGCTCGCGAGCGAGAAACAGAGTATTATTTTCATTTATAATTTCACGATCTCATTTGCGGTATATTTCTCTGCCGCAGTTGCATCCCATCTTCTCCTCGATTTTTTGCAGGGAGACGTGGTGAAGTTGAGCAAGTTACAAAGTCAGATTTTCTTGTTATCAAACGGAATCGGATTAATTATGGCAAGTATATTCATAGGAGTGTTATTGTTGATATGAAAATAATAAATCAAAAATGTCAATCTACTTTTTTTGAACAATTCTTGAAGGGAAAATCATTTGACATTAAATTAAATCATTTAGAGGAAAAAGATATTGTGGGAATCCAATGCCCCAAATGTGAAGGTCGGGGATGGATTGAAGAAGATGGGATTGATTTCACGTCTTATGATCAGATTGTATGCCCGAATTGTGTAGAAGGAGTTATTCCTGGTATGAATAAAGAAGACTTTCAATATCAAATCGGGGACACTCTTTGGCAGCTGGAATATATTCCTATTAAATGCCCAAAATGCGATGGAGATGGATTTGTAAATGGGGATTATTGTGAAAGTGGGCGGTACAATCATATAGACTGCCTAAATTGTAATGGAATGGGAAAAATATGGGAATATACCAATCACAAAGAGATATATAAAATCACTTTCATTATGAAAATTAACGTGAAACCCATTACCAGTTTAGTTGAAAGAATAGATAGAGAAACGGGTATTGTGAGTAATTACAATCACGAAGAATATGCAAAAGTTTTAATTGACAACAACGATTTTTGGACACCAGAAGAAATTGCCAAATATGGTCTCGTGGTGATCGGAATGGTTGGAGGTAATTAAATAATCAAAGAACTCGAAAGCACAAACCAACAAGAACCTTGGAAATGTTTTTGTGGAAAGTGTGGTGCGGAGATGCAAATTAAAGAGTGGATGTCTATGTTTCTCCTTTGTGAAGCTCATAATTGGATAAAACCCCTTAATAATTATCCAGTTCCCCACCACAATCGTTCCCACAAATGCGGAAATTGTGGATTCATATGGGAATTAATCGAGAATCCAAATCAACTTGTTATACCTGATCTATTTAAAAATGAAATTAACCTTATGGAAATACAAGATGATAAAAATGACTGAGGATTATTTACTTTTTCCAGATTTCCACCCAGAACAAACCTATACTGATAAACGGATTGTAGAAAAATTGCTAAATGCGCGTTTGGGCAGGATGCGAGATAAATTATTCCATCTCAATAAGATTTTGAAATATCAAATCAAAATCGTGGATGGACATTCTCATTTCAAGAGCTATCGGGTAGCTGCCCACAAATTAAATAAAATGCGAAAAATCACCCGAACATCGTTAAATTCATTTCAACGCAATGCAAAATTTGCTATTGAATTACAACATCAATTAATGCAACTTTCCAAGATTGAAAAAGAAATGAAAGAATGGGAAGCTATTTAAGATGGTTAAAATCTTCGGAGTTTTGGGTGGTTGGCCTGTACTCTTCGCTAACATTTTGGAATCCTATTCATATGCTTCTCGGGCGGTTAGGAATAATTGCGGGGAAATGATGGCAGGAAAATTCGTTCCTGGTACATTAATCCTTGATTCCTCTTTCAATAAAAAAGAAGGAGAAGTTACGAATCAAATGCTCATCAAGAAAGGATTGGAAATCGGCGCGGATTATATTGTTCCCAAAGATTATCCTAACGAGATAGCTAAAACTATTAGTTCTGTGACCAATTTTTTGGAGGAATACACGGAGGTATGCAAATCAATAGCTTTTGATTCTACCTATAAAATAGGAACGTCTCCCATTTCGCCTCCTAAACTTTTAATTCCTCTCCAACGTCCATATGAAGATTGTTTTCACTTCTTCAAAGATTATGAATATTTTGGATTAGGAGGACTCTTAGGATTACCCCCCGCTGAGCAATTAATCCATATCAAAGAAGGCGTGAAACTCCTCGCGAGTCATAAAAAGAAAATTCACATTTTTGGAATTTTCCCAAAAGGGGAAATCCTAAACTTCTTTCACGAACATTCAGATATCATCACGTCCTTTGATACAAGCGTTCCTGCGACAATGGCAAAACATGGGAAATTCCTCGACATCCGCCAGAATGAACTTCCTCCAGGAGATCAACGATTGCTTGGGGTAGATGAAGATTTGCTTGAAACCTGCTCTTCCTATGCGGGGGAAACGCTTGGGAAACACACAACCTTCTTGCGATACCAACTCGCGAGATATAATTTGTATATGCTCCAAACGATTGTTGATTTTCCTGATATTGGAACGAGAGATCCCAAAAATAAAGGGGGAATATCCTCGCGTATTAAATACCCTAACGGAAAAGTTGAAGTAATAATCCCTAAAATTCCGAACAACCAAAGGAGACTCTTTGAATAATGCGCGTACAATTGATTGATGTAGATAGTAAAATTTCCAACCTTGCTTTAATGAAAATTTCTACCTATCATAAAACAAAAGGAGATATTGTAGGATTCCACACGCAAAATCCCGATCTTGTATATATTTCGACAATATTTACTAAAAATCGCACTCAAATTCCTTCATTTCCAAAAAGCACGAAAATCATTCGAGGGGGAAGTGGATATTCTTTAGATATTCGATTACCCAATGAAATTGAATTTTTAAAACCAGATTATATGCTCTATCCTGAAATGGATTATTCTCTTGGTTTTTCCACTCGCGGATGTATGCGTAATTGTCCCTTTTGTATTGTACCAAGAAAAGAAGGGTCATTCATTTTATGGCAACATCCAGAAAAATGGTATAATCCCGCTTTCAAAAAAATAGTTTTCCTTGATAATAATATATTGTGGAATCCTATTGGATTCAAGAAAGCAACCGATTGGTGTAATGAAAATGATTTGAAGGTATGGTTTTCCCAAGGGTTTGATATTCGTCTCGTGGGAAAATGGGAATTAAATACCATACATTCGATGAAGCATTTTAAAACAATTTCTTTTGCCTTTGATTGGGACCGTTTAGAATCATTAATCAGAAAGAAAGTAGCCTTAATGGAAAGAATGGGATTTAACCTTAAACACGAAATTCAATTTTTCGTTTATGTTGATTCCAATGATTGCTTTGATTCTGCTCTCCATCGTTGTAATGTTCTTCGTGAGTTAGGTACAAATGCTTTTGTAATGTTTAATATTAATCATAAACGAAATGCAAGGATCCGCCGTTTGCAAAGGTGGGCAAATCGCAGATGGGGTTATTGGAAAGTTCCTTTTGAAGAATTTGAATGTGAAAAACAATCTCCCACACAAACTCACCTTATATTGTGATCTTATGGAAATCCCATCTAACCTTCAATATCCCGAACAGAAAATCTTGTATTTTTTCCAACAATTAAAAAAACAACGTTTTGTCGAAACCCGCGAGATTTCAAAAGCAACTAATCTTCGCTCAAATCTGGTTTTCCGCCATTTACGATGGTTTATCAAATCAGAATTGATGCGGCAAATCGGAATACGGCGCAATACAAAATATGGATTAACTCCAAGAGGAAAAAGATTCCTCCGTCTCAATGGACTTGATAGTATTGTGGACTCTCGCAATTGTGAGAAGGAGTTATAAATCTCGCTGCTTAAGTGATTAAATGAGCCTTGCCTTTCTTGATGATATTATTGAAGAGTTCCATTCGCACAAGGGACAATATAAACCCGCTGCTATGGGATTATATGGCGGTAAATTCAATGCTTTGGATGGCCTACTCCCCTACATTTTTGGGCTTATTGGATATCCCGTTCCCACTAAAACTACTGTTGTAGATGTTTTTACAGGAAGTGGTGTAGTACCCCTAAATATAGATGCCCCAATGACGATCATTAATGATAAAGATGAGCAACTCGTGAATTTCCTCCGCATTTTCCTTGGAGCAAAATTCAAGCGATTGTTGAAGAAATATCCCGAAGCTCCTGAATGCGTTCAAAGTATGTGGCGGTCAGAAACGTGGAAATGGGATTCTTTTCAAACCATTGTAAATTCCATTGTTCGTGCTCCCCTCTTTTATTGGATGTTCCAACAATTGCCCGATACGGTTTCTCAAGCTGTGGCGTATTACATCGGGAATCGGAATAACTTTAGCAATATTCCCAAGATTGGGTTTGATTACATCCAAGCACGCCGCAAACCGTGGGATTATTATCATTATAAACATTTCCGCAATTTTTGCTTAACACGAGATGTCCGAGTTTGGGACTTAGACTTCCGCAAATGTATTGAAAAAGTGAATGATTGGGCTACAGGACCAGGAGGAAATGCATTCATCTATTGTGATCCTCCCTATATAAAAGAGCAAGGGTATCAAATAAAATTCACGGAAGATGATCTGCGAGATCTTTCCGAGTTACTGAAAGTCAGCCCGCATCCTTGGATTATGTCGAATGAAGATTCGGATATTGTCCGCCTATATTTCAAGCAATATAATATCAAATCCGTGAGATGGAGTTATACCTGCGCTGCAGGAGCGACTACCGCTGGTCGGCATGAACTTTTAATTAGTAATCGGCCCTTTGTTAAATATGAGAAAGCCCAAGGAAAGGATGTGAGAATGTGGTTAAAAAAATGAACATTAATAAAAGAATCGTAAAATGGAGGAAATAAAGATGCCAGAATATATTGGATATTGCCCAAATCCAGAATGTGGGCAACGCCTTAAATGTAGAAGTGGGTTAATTGCTCCCACTCTTGAGAGAACGTGTAATCGATGCCAAACGCCGATGATCTGTAAGTTACGAAAGTAATACTCTGGAAAGTGTTTTTATGCCTATATTCCAGTATTATTCAAAACGGCGACAACCCCATAATTGGGGGATTGATTGGCTTACAGATAATGACAATGGAACGGATTCAATCCTTTTTTCAAGTTCGAGTTCTTCCACGATTGTTACAGATTTATTCTTACTTTCCCCTCCTCCTAAAAAAGAGATTCTCCCCGAATATTACGAAATTGCCCATTGCCAAGATTATTGGGATGAATATGGCAGGATTTGGCGCAGGAAAGAATGGTCGGCGTGTGTTCCTCATCCCATCGAAGGATTTTGGCGGGAACGAAAGCTCAAAATTCCTTTTTGTCACTATATGGATAGTCGAAAATACCATAGTTTGGGGAAGAATATTTTTGAAGGTATCCCCAAGCGGTTGAAGAAGCGAATGATCAAGAATTTAAATCCTCAAATAAAACATATCCCAACCAAAAAAGCATTCTGGCGATGGCGATGACTGAAATTAAATCTTTAGAGCTCGCTATTTTTATGCATAAACGGTATGAAGCTATTGCTAAAGAAGAATTTTGGAATACTCAAGAAAAAACACGAGTATCTTTCCAAGATTTACCTTCAGAAAACCAACGAACAATGTTACGATTAGCACAAGAAATTATTAATCTCTTTAAAGCATAAGGGAGCAGAATATATGAAATTTCCAATATGTGAAGATTGCGAAGAAAACATTGCAGATTGGAAAGTAATTTGTTTTCGGTCAGTTCGGATATTAGGTTACGACAAACACAAACCCTTTTACTTTTGTGACGATTGTTTAGACGTGAATCAATGGGGTTATGTGGGGCGAATGTCGATGCCTTTCATTAAATCTATTACACGTATTGGACAACGGGATTTGATTAACGAAGAATTTGGGGAGCAAGATTACCACATTCCCAATCAAAAAGAACTCATACAACATTATGAAAAATTCTTCTCTAGTCCAAAACGAACCTATAAAGAACGGCGGGAATTCTATGAAGGTTTACCGAAGAAAGAACTTTTATTCTTAGTGAAACATTATGGTTTAAATTCTAATTTAGGAGATGGAACCTAATGAAAATTACTCGTCAATGGGCAATGCCTAACAAGAATACATTCTCGATTCTTCCCATTCATGATCTTATTAATAGATATATTTCTAAAGAAAAACTTTGGATAGATCCTTTTGCGAATGAATCTTGTTTTAATCCTTATTGTAAATTTACAAATGATATTGACCCAAAATATCTTACTTCGCATTGTATGAAAGCAGAACAATTTTTAGCAATTTTCCAAACGGATTCCATCGATGGTGTGCTTTTTGATCCAGTATATTCCGTGAGACAATTATCTGAATGTTACAAGAAAATAGGTCTCCCAGTTTCTTCCAAAGATACTCAATCTAATTTTTGGACTACAATTAAATTAGAAATTGCCCGAATTTTAAAACCAAACGGTATCGTGATTTCTTGTGGATGGAATTCGGGAGGAATTGGCGAAACTCTTCCAGAAGGATTTCAAATATTAGAAATCCTTTTAGTCCCACATAGCGGGATTCATAATGATACGATAGTAACCGTTGAACGAAAAACCCAGATGAGGTTATTTTAAATGGGTACTGAATACAATCGCTTGAAAGGCCGCAGAAATATGCGGCGGTATAGAACGAAAAATAGAGAACGACTACGAATTATCGATACTGAAAATTGTTACAAAAAATATCAGGAGAATCCTGAAAAAAAGAGGAAAGATACAAGAAATTGTTATTATCGCCTTAAATGGAAAACTTTGGTACATTATTCTGGAACTGACCCACCTCATTGTACTTGTTGTGGAATTACGGAAATGTCTATGTTAACAATAGATCATTTAAATAATGATGGTAATCATCATAGAAAAAATGTTGGGGGACGTTCAGGATATCGATTATATCAATATCTAAAGAAGCAAGGATTTCCTGATAATCTCAATTTAACCGTTCGTTGTTTTAATTGTAATATTTCACGATATTATTTGGGGGAATGCGCACATAAATTAGGACCTTCACTCGAAAATAAAAGAGACATATTATTAACAAAGGAACCACCCTTCTCACAATATAGAAAATTGGATTCTTATATTAAAAAAGAGATGTAATAAATATGGGACATTTAATGTATTTTAATTGTGGAGATGGTGTTATCTGCAGAGGTAGAATAACACCAAGGTATGAAGTGATCTAAATGATTAGTATTGAGAAGAATGATAAAATCATATTTTTATTGCGACAACATGCTTCTTATTCTGAAATTTGTAAGGAAGTTCATTCAGACAAACGAACAGTTATCCGGATTAAGAAACAAACTAGAGCGTTGGATTTATTCGCCGGTTGTGGTGGGATGTCCCTCGGATTTGAGAATGCTGGTTTCATCGTGACCGATGCAGTGGAATTATGGCATTCAGCCGCGGAAACTTATCGACAGAACTTCCCCCACACGAAAATACATGAAGGTGATATACGGGAAATAAAAAAACAATTATTTGCTGATTATAAACACGGGTATTTTTATCTCATCTTTGGTGGCCCGCCTTGTCAAGCCTATTCACTTGCGGGGAACCGAGATCCAAATGATCCACGCGGAGAACTCTATAAAGAATTTTTTGATATTATCCAGTATTTTAAACCTCAAATCTTTGTAATGGAAAATGTGAAGGGAATTATTTCAATGAGAAAAGATTCTACTCTTTTAGTGAAAAATATTCAAGAATTAGCTTTATCGTTTGGTTATTCTACAGATTGGCGAATTTTAAATGCTTCAGATTATGGAGTTCCTCAAGAACGAGAACGATTTTTTCTGATTGGTCTATTAAATAGTAAAAACAAAATCTTCCCATTAAACGAAAAATATCAATTACAATCGACTGTATTTGATGCTATTGATTATTTAAAAAACGAACCTGAAAATAAAGAATGGTCTCATATCTTTACAAAACATAAACCCGCTTTTATTGAACGAATTAAGAAAGTCAAACCGGGGGAAAATCTCTATGAAGATTTCTCTGATGCATGGTATCGCCTTCGACCTGATGAACCGGCACGAACAATTAAGGAAAATCATGGGGGCGTTTTCCTGCATTATGACCCAGACATAAATCGTTGTATCACTCCACGCGAGATGGCTGAATTACAAACGTTTCCAAGAAATTTTTTATTTAAAGGTTCTAAAAGTGATGTGTTAAAACAAATTGGAAACGCGGTTCCTCCTCAATTAGCAAAAGTTGTTGCATTAGAGATCAAAAAAAGGATTCTAAAGTTGGGATCTAAATATGGGAAGCAAGATTAAACCAATTTTGAGCTGGCCCGGTGGTAAGACGCAAAAAACCATACAATTCAGTAAATTCCTTCCATTAAATTTTCGTTCTAAATTCTATGTGGAACCTTGTGTAGGGTCAGGCGCGTTTCTATTTGCATTTCATCCCCGAAAAGCAATTATCAATGATATTAATGTGCAATTAATGAATTTTTATGAGATCGTACGAGATATTCCAATGCAGCTAGTTTTGCAAATCCAAGATCATATGAAAAATGATACCGAGCAACATTTTTATGAGGTTCGGGATTTATACAACCTTCACGTTAATGAATCTTGCCAATCGGTTGAGATGGCAGGATATTTCCTCTTTCTCAATTGTAGATGTTATAATGGGCTCTATCGTGTGAACAAAGAAGGAAAATTCAATGTCGGTTGGTATCATGAAAGTCGTCAACGTCATCGATTTGAAACCATTAACAAAGTTATATTCAAAATCTCGGAATATTTGAAAACAATCGAAATTCATTGTGGATCATATGATCTTATCCCGCCAGATATACCAAATGCGTTTTATCTCATTGATCCCCCTTATGTGGAGGGATTCACCCAATATGATACTTGTATTTGGGATAAAAAACAATTTGAATTACTTCGTGATTATGTCGACCAAATTAGTAATGCAAAAAACCAAGTTTTGGTTTGTAATTTAGATACTCCCTTTATCCGAGAATTATTTGAAGGATTTGAATTAAAAACTCATAAAGTTCCTCGATTTATTTCTTGTGACGGAAATAATCGGAAACCAGTGAGTGAAATCGTTATCACGAATTATCAAGGATTTCGCCCCCTCTTCAGTTGAATTTCTATGGAAAAAGAAATGATAGAACGTAAATTAAAAGGTGTCCCGTGGTTTGGCGCGGGATGGATTGTAATTCAATCCGATTGTATTTCAGAAGGGGTTTATAAAGTTGTATTAGAACGTAATGGATATCAAATGGAATTGATTTTTGACTCAAATAAAAATATCTATATCACGGATAAACGATGTAAACGATGTGAGCAGGAATATGGCAAATCTTCTTATTGGGAAAAAGAGATTCCTATTCCTGGTCCATATTGTTCCAAAGAATGTGCGAATTTTGCTAAAGATATAAACTCAACTTTAAAACCATTTCCTACTCCCAAACGAAAAGGATTAGATTTGTGGGTGAAATAATGACATATTGGCATAATGAACCTATTCTAAACAAACTAATTTGTATTAGCGATCTCCCAACAAATAATAAGTTTTACATCAAACTCCGTAATTCCACTTGGGCCCCAGTAGGGAAAGAATGTTCTCTTTGTAGAAAAACATTTGAAGATCCTGAAGAAATCGTTTTGCGTTGTTATGATTATGCGAGCAATGGTAAATTACGTATAATGGATTTCCGTTATTTTCATTTGTCTCATTGGGATAAAGAAGGAAGTAATTACAAAGATTGGATGGAAAATTTGAGTTATCTCTCCCGCTGCAAAACCGCTAAAGAGCTTTATTCAACTTATCCTCAACATAAAGAACTTGTTCGGAAGTTTCTCCTTCTTGGGGGAGGAATACAAATCATTTGGGATTTCGAGAGTTTTGTCAAAAAGGGACGTAATGCGTTCCGCAAAGCTTTTCTTTCTGCAATAGCATTGAATGATTATGAATTTCCCTTATATTTTATTGATTTCATAGTTCGATATTGCGAGAAGGTTAAGAAAACTTCCATCATCGAAATTACTATGAACGAATTTAACGATATACTCTCCAAATTGTTAAAGGTGAGTTAAATGGACAATCAGGAAATCCTCGGAGATTGCAATGAAGAACTCGATAAGTTACCTGAAAATTCAATCGATTTTGTAGCTTCTGATGTTCCTTACGGCTTGCATTTTATGGCTCTTGCATGGGATATCTCTGTTCCTTCAATAGAAACGTGTAGAAAGATAAAACGAGTTATGAAACCTGGCGCATTTGCGTTTTTAATGTGTTCTCCTCGCCAAGATTTACTCGCAAGATTTATTTGTAATCTTAATGATGCGGGATTTGAAGTGGATTTCAACTCAATCTATTGGACATATCCCAGCGGTTTTTCCAAATCTACATCTGCTTGGAAGATGGCAGAGTGGCGGCAAGGTGTTAAATCAAAACCAATTGATTTTGATGAAGAAAAATATAAGAAAATGGCGGGACACGTTTATTTGGATCCTGCGAAAGGTTTTAACAATAATCATATGACTGCCGAGAAAGCATGTGAAATCTCCGAACCTACCACCGAAATTGGAAAACGATTGAAAGGAGCATATATGAACAGTAATTTGAAGCCTTCATTAGAAGCAATAGTAATTTGTAAAAAATCTATACCTTCTATTCATCGTTCAGATTTATGGGAAACGTGTAAAATTCCCTATTATAGGATGTTCTGGTATATTTTTGATTTAGAACGAAACAATCAGACAGAGGAATATTTCCAAAAATATGAGAAGCGTTTTAACGTTTCAATTATGAAAGATGATGTAATTTATAAGGATATAGCAATAAATCCTCTTCTGCAAGACAAAACCGTTCATATACACGAAGGAAAGGAAACGATAATCTCTGCCGATTCATATGAAAATTCGGATATAACCAGTGATCATGCTTGGGCTATGATGACAGGTAAATCCGTATTGTGGTTAGATGATGGACGTTTTCCAATTCCAAAGGGGGATCCTAATGAAATCGATACCCGCAAAAATCTTTCGGGACAAGGTTTCTCAGGGTATTATAATGATGAGGATTATAACCGAACTCGGAAAACGGGTGATACTGCTTGGTTTGGTGGACAATTGAAAGGGCGGGAACGAACATCCCCCGCCCACCCCGCAGATCGTATTCCTGAAGGCGTTATCCAAACTGTGGATGGGATTTCTTGTAATGTATATGGATGGTCCAAATCCAAGCGAAAGAATCTTCCGTGGACTTCTCATCCAAATGGACGGATGCCAGGAAATCTTGTTATTTCAGATTCTGTTTTAGGGGAAGATTTTAGTCGATATTTCGATTTGGATGCGTGGAGTTCCCGTTTTTATAAGCAATTACCCAAAGAAATACGTGATACGTTTCCCTTTTTAATTACCACGAAACCTTCTCGCGGAGAACGAGAAAAAGGATTGAAACGTGCTCCTAAAAAACGGAAGGCTTTTCTCGGGGGAGCTACCCATCCCAAATCACAACTAAGATTATTAGATAATGAAAATGATATCAATAGACAAAACCAAAGTTCTGAACCAATTGCAAATGATCATCAAACCGTGAAATCTTTGCAGCTTTTTCTATGGATTTTGTCCATTGGTAGCCGCGAAGGAGATGTTGTGCTTGACCCTTTCGCAGGTTCATTTACAACAGCTATCGCCGCAAAGCTTCTGCGGAGAAAATGGAAAGTCATTGAAAAAGACCCCCATTATTATGAAATAGGAAAACAACGATTAGCTGCTTATTTTACGTCTCGGAACTTGATGGATTGGGGGAAACCCAATGGTTGAACTTCCCCTTAACAAAATCATATGTGGGGATAATGTTGAGGTTATGGCGAGTTTTCCCCCCGAATCAATCCACGCGGTAATTACGTCTCCGCCTTATGGAGATATTTTTGCATATCATGGATTTTCCTTTAATTTCCCCGCAGTAGCGAAACAATTATATCGTGTTCTTCACCCTACAGGATATATTGCGTGGGTAGTCCGAGATGAAGTGGTTGATGGCAGTATTACAGGAGAAACCGCGCGGCAGATTCTTGGATTCCTCGATCTCGGATTTAAGATTCCTCTCACCATTATTTACGCGAAGTTAGGCGCTCCACGAGTGGGAAGTCTCAATAATTATAATAATGAACACGAATACGTGCTTGTTATTACGAAGGATACTCCCTTTCCCGCAAATCGATTGAAAGATCGGCTCAATCGAAAAGGGGGGAGACCAAAACAGAAAACTTCTCATCGAGATAATAAAACGGGATTCCTGCGGCATAAAATGGGAAAGAAGACTCCTTTTATGGGCTTCCGAGGTAGTGTTTGGTGGTACCCTACTGGGCATCGTTTGGCATATGCCTCTGCTGATACAGATTTAATGGAAGGTTTTCCCGCGCCAATGCACGAACAACTTTGCAAAGATTTAATCTTGAGTTATAGCCATTTAGGGGATGTCGTGCTCGATATCTTTAGTGGAAGTGGGACTACAAGTAAGATGTGTGTACTCACTGGGAGAAATTACATTGGGATTGAAATTTCCTCTGAGTTTTGCAAATTAAGCCGCAAACGAATTCACCGATATCAAGGTCGAAAACTTGATGAGTTTTTCCCTCCTCTCTTTCGGAAACTTTTTCCCTAAACCTTTATTAATCGTTGAAGACTATATCCTCTCACAAGGAACGATTCAAATGGATGCCATCAAATTCATTTCTGAAAGAATTGAATCAAACTGGCGGAACTATATCCGTGATTCTCACATTCGGTCGTTAATTATAGCTTTTGGCGTGGGAGGCGCGATGAAACGTTTATTGAGAATTCGGGTTCGGGAGAAACGGATGGCGGCGCCAGGAATCCCCCGCAATCTCGAACGAGAAGCCATTATGCAAGATCTTCTCAAACAAAATATTCAAGCAGCTCGAAATGCAGTGAAACTCATCGAAGAGATCACGAATGGGAATCGGTATAATCGCGCTCGCGCGCATTTGAAAAATCAGAAATTAATGCTTCCTCCCAAACAACTGGAAAAAGCATTACTTGCCGCAAGCGCCCGTTTTATGCGATATGCATATAATCTTAACCAAAAAATCGTGATGAAAGTCCTCACGGAAATTCACGGCATGGATAAATACCGGAAATTCCTCATTCGGAAAGGTAATTATGTCCAACATTAAAAGATGTTAATTATGAGTCAAAATACAACTCGCGGAAAAGGCAAAAGAAAATGCTGTTCCCTATGCTAAAAAAATGTGTCAACTACCCCCCACTAAAGTAGGGGGCTTGCAAACGGCCAAGCGAGACCAAACTGTCGACTAGGAGGCACGCAAGTGCAGCAACGATATGGGCTACAAGAACGGCAGGATACTTCCCTAGTCCTGCCCGCTTCTCAGCACGCCGAACTGGATGTCGAAAGACGACTAAGCCTACACCGCACCTCCGAAGGGAAATTTCACCCTGGTCCGACCAGGAGATGCATAATATGCAAATACCCATGTTAGACGCGAGAAAGTACCCGTTAATGCCCACGAGTCCCGTGAGAGCGAGAATGCTCCTCAAGCAAGGTAAGGCGAAAGCGTATTGGAATAAGTTGGGCATCTTCTGCCTCATCTTGCAGAAAGAAGTAGAACCACACAACCAGCAGATAGTAGTAGGCATCGACCCCGGTTCCTCGTTTGAGGGGTGGTCCGTTGTCGGAACAAAAAAGACAATTCTAAATGGCACGTCCGAAGCGCCAACTCACGTAAAGGATGCAGTGGAAGTCCGCCGGAATATGCGCCGCACGAGGCGGCATCGAAACCTCTGGCGGAGAGAGGCCCGGTTTAATAACAGACTCCGAAACAAGCAGGCGTTACCGCCCTCGACACATAGCAGGTGGGATGCTAAATTAAGGTTGCTAAAACAAATAATCAAGATCCTACCCATTTCAGATGTCGTGGTGGAAGATATCCGGGCAGTTACAAAGAAGGGAAGCAAACGTTGGAATACTTGCTTCAGTCCACTCGAACAAGGCAAGTTGTGGTTATACAACCAAATAGAGCACTTGGGATTGAGCTTACACCTCAAGCAAGGATTTGAAACAAAGGAACTTAGGATCCAATTTGGGTTAAAGAAGACATCCCAGAAAGCGAAACAATCGTTTGCGGCGCACGCCGTAGACGCTTGGGTTATGGCAGCAAGCATAACTGGCGCCGTTACGCCCATTTGTTTAAGCTTGCTCTACTGGGTTCCAATTAGGTTGCATCGGAGGCAACTACACGTCCTCCAACCATCTACAGGAGGATTTAGAAGACCATACGGAGGCACAAGATCAATGGGATTGACGCGAGGCACTTTGGTTAAACACAATACATTTGGACTAACTTACGTGGGTGGAACTTCTAAAGGAAGGATCTCGTTGCACAACAGAATAACGGGAAAACGGGTAACACAAGGAGCTAAACTCTCTGACTTAGAACGATTAACCGTGATTAGGTGGAGAACGCGCCACATCTCAAGTCCACTTCCTCCCCCGACTCAAGGCGGGGGTTTCCGTGGAGGCCTTATATGAAATGTCCAACATTGCACAAATTGAAGAACGGAAAAAAATGAAAAATCTTGTTCCATATTGGGTTTCTTGGTGGACCACGCTAAAGATGGGTAGTTGGGAATTACATTTTCCTTGGTGGATATCGGGGGAATTTTTAAATCCAGATGATGGAGTTAGTATCTGCGCCGCAATAAAAGCAAAAGACGAACAAGATGTAAAAAATCTCATCATAAATTGTTACGATTCTCCCGAATTAGCGAGAGAGAACATAGAATGGCGTTTTATCCATAAACAAAAAAAGAGTTTTAAACCATTTACAGATAGATTTCCCAAAGCTGATTGGATGAAGTGGTAACACTAAAATGAAAACGAAAATGAAAATGCTCTCCCATTATTCTGAAGAAAAGTATGAACTACAACATTGGATTGAGGAACGGAAAGAATATGAAAGAAATGAAAAAATGGCCTAAAGACCATCCTACAGTTCCTCCATGCTGGGCGTTACGTGATATAGAAATTGAGACTTAGAGGGGAGAGACCGAAGAAATAAATCTGGTGAAACCAAAATGACCAATTACGTTATCTTTATCGATGATCGGAAAGAACCACTCGATTATCAAGCAGTAAAGAAAGCACTGGCCGGTATTAGTGTGGAGGCAGGCGGGTGGAAGAAACTCTCAGAACGAGATGAAGCCTATTTTGATGGCACGCTCTGCGTGGATTGCAAGGAAGATCCCGATGAGGAGGAATGAACAAGTGAATCCAAAATATCCAATAGGAATGCAAGTTAGGATAACTGAGGATTGTCGTTCATGGTGGAAACGGGTATTCGGGCGGGATTTGGCTGGTTGTGAGGGAACGCTCGTGGATTATGCAACTATCGTGGACTCTCCTGAATTCACCGCTCTATGTATTCCTGTCTTTCGTGTCGGAAGACATAAGATCGCTGGATTTGAATGTTGGTGGAAACAGATATGAAAAATACAGACATTTGTAAATTCTGTTATCGTGGTCCCAATGGATGTTATGATTGCCACGATAAACCCCCACGTTTGAGACAGTGTAAATATTTCTGGTGCTTGCTCTCCGAGCAGGATAAATGTGGGGGGGAAGCATATAAGAACTGGCGGGGAATCTGGGTTATCTGCCCCAATTTTCCCAATTGTTTGCTTTAAGGAGGAATTTGATTTGGATTTATCTGGAAAAGGAATTATATCGAATATAATTGGTCTGATTAAATCTTTGGATAAAATAGATAGTGAGAATTTGGACAAGGAACACTGTAAAAAATGTGGGAAACCACTTGCAACAATAGAAGATAAATTCGTCTCAGAACGATATTGTTCTGACGAAGAATGCCTACTATGTGACGTGCTTCAATGGGTTATTAAAGCAAATTGGTGAGGAAAATGGATATAACGAAGATTTATTACGCGCATTCGATGCGAATATATGATACCACGCGAGAAGATAAGGAATACCAATTTCTCTCGCAATTGGGAGTAGTGGATAACCCGAACGATGGGTTAGGCAAACGCCGTATTGAAGATTTTCTCAAGAGAGTATTACACTGCGATCAAATCATTTGCTCAGAATATAAAGGATACATTGGGCGTGGAGTATATGAAGAATTAACTGTAGCAATTTCGGAAAATATTCCTGCTTACGTTTTACGTAAACGAAAGATTTTGGGAAGATTTCATCTCAAAGAAGTGAAAGCATTGAAGATAGTAAATGATTCAGACTGGCAAATTCGATTCGGTAAGGTGAAAGTCTAATGATGGACCCTAACTTTCATATTAAAGTGGGAGATTTCTATCTTTCTCCCCGAGGTTTATCCGATGATATTTTCGTGGATTTGGACGGGTGGAATATCCGTTTAGATCATTATGTGACGTATACCATCTTGAAAGAACTTCAAGTACCTGTAAAACAAAATAGTTCTTGGTCTTCTTGGCAACACGAACAATGGGAAATAAAACCCGAAGGGATTCGGTTTTTCTGTAATGTAGGATCCTCCACGCCTACTCCTAAATTATATGAAAAAACTATTCCCATTGAAATTGTGAAAAATACTATCCTTCAATTACGTTGTCCTCATTTCTCCGATGAAAAATATATAGTCTTGAAAAATTGTGTAAATTGTATTTTTGCGGAGCATTGGGATGATATGGGAATATGTCGTTATAACTTTCGTCAATTGAAATCGTTGGTCGAAATGGATAAACAAGGAATCGATAAATATGTCCAAAAAGAAGCCTCTAATCATTGGGAATGGGGCGAAATACGATCTTGGATGTCTTTCAAGATAATTCCCCAAGAAGGAAATATTCCTTCCACTCTAAATAGTACACTTTTTGGATTGTCTTCTACTCATTCGGTTACACACGATGAATCAAAATCAAACTATACTTTCACCAAATATTGGTCCATCTCGGAACACGCCCGCTACAAAATTATGCTTGATACAAAAACACTTGTGGGACAAATTGAAAGTGTGGAATCGAGGGAGCTTTCTTCTGGCGAAGATTGGTTAAATCTTAAAATGTATCTCAGTTCCCGCGTTCACGATGTTCTGGAAGCATTCGCGGAAATTTGTTGGTGGTCTGGTGGGCATCTAGAACCTCTCCCACTTGAAAGAAAAGAATATTCCAAAACGGATGATTGTGTTTTAGGAATTAATTAGGTTTGAATAAAATATGAGCACAACTAGATTATACGCGATTTATAACAAAATCCCCCTAGTTTTCGCGGGAGAAGCGGACAATAGTCACCGCGGGGCAGACCAATTTTGGTCTTATTTGTGGGGGAAGTATATATATCCCCTTCCCGAAGATGGGCCTAACCCAGAATATCTTCGCCATCCGTTTATATAAGGCCAGATATCGCAGGTTTTATTCGCTCGTAAAAAAGGAAAAATAAATTTAATTTATCTTTCAATGATAATCTGTCGTCCACCAAACCGATGCTTACAATTATAGCAGAAGGGTTCTTTCCACCCTCTTGGCAAATCATAACCACAACGGAAACATTGTTTTTTCCGCATTAATTTTCGTGTAAGATTCATATCTGTTTTTGCAAGATTACGAGGACTATCGAAAAGTTCTGACATAATGTTCAATATATAATTCTTCCCCATTCCATAAAAAATATTGGTTAGTGGCTTTTTAAACAGTTTTTGGAGAATATTACAACAACTAAAAATATATGGTTTACAATGAATGCTCCACGCGGAAAATATGTCCCAAAAATATGCCTGAAGTGTAAGGATCCGCTTGAGTATGCGGGCGCGTTTAACCATCCTTTAGCATTTCAGATATCCGAAACGTACATTTGCCGGTCCTGCAACGAGCTTATGTGTGTAACCTATTTACCCGTGAATATTCAACGTATACCAATCCCCCCCCTCTATACCGAAGAAATCAATGCAAAACCAATAGGCGACCTTAATGGGTACGAGCGCAAATCAACCACAATATAAAAAGTTAGAAACTCAAGCTCCCGCGAACGAAGGACCCAAATTCTTCGGGCGGATGTCTTGTCAATCCTGCATCTGGAGAATGGCACTCACGAATACTTGCCAGAATCCCGTTTCATCCTACTTTGGAAAGACAGTCACATCAGCTATATCGTGTGTGTGGCATTTTCCTGGCAAGCGTTTAAATAGTATGAGCCTCATCAAACCCAGTTCTAAGTAGGGGAGGATCATATGAGCGAGGGCAAACCGCCCGCAGAGAAATCCAAGGAATCGAGCGAGATTGGAATCTCGGGATCAGCTCCGCGTGTTTTTCTCCATTATCTCCCCCGTACTTCAGATGAATTTTTCGCGCGTGAAGCTTTGTTGGAAAAGCAATCTGCACAAAATCTCAAGTTGATGCAAGGTAATAAAGCCCAAGATAATCTCGCAACTTCTTCGACAGCGAATGCAGGAACGTGGTTAAATGTTAACGATGAACTTGCAGATGCTACAGCGAATGAAGATTATGGCCTCCAAATGCCTACCACGTTCCAACGAATTCTCGCGGTAAAAGCTCTTCCCCTCGCATGGCGAATTACATTTGGTGTTGCCAAAGATTGCTTCAAGTCAGGCGATCAATTCCCTTTTACCTTTGGAAAGCATAAAGCAGATGAATTTGAACCTGTTGAATGGCAAGCTGATTTACTCAAAGAAATGCGGGATACCCGTATTCTCGAAATGCTTCCCATCTTACATGGAAATGGTCGGATGGACGGAGAAGGACTCCTCCTCCTTTTTGAAGAAAATTTTGACTGGGAAAATACTAAAACAGAAGACCCCCGTGATGCAACGAAGCCTATTGTCGATTGTATGACCATCCCGATGGAATATATCAATCGTGGAGCTTCATATAAGAAAGAAGATTGGCTACTTAATGGAAAACCAAAATTTTGGTATATTGCACCCACGTCTTCCGACCCCCGCGGTGCACCGTCAGTTAAGAGCAAAAAATTTCACCATTCTCGTTGTGTTCATTTCAAATATGAGTCCATTGACATCGGTACGAAAGGAATGTCCGTTTTGGATCGAAACTGGCAAGCCATCCAAATTGGATATAACATCGATCTCTCAGTTGGTGAAGCTTCCTTCCGTTGGGGATTCGGACATCCAGTTTTCGAAACGGAATTGGAAGATATCAATATGCTCAAGAAGTTCATGGAGAATATTGGAAATCCCACCCGGAGAACTTGGCATGGATTATTGAAAGGCGTGAAATTGAATTTTGTAGGAGCTGCGGGACAAGCTCTCGATATAATGAATAACAAAGAAGTCTCCGTCTATGATGAAGTTGTAATTGGAACGGGGATAGCTCGCCCTATTTTAAAGGGAGAAGTTGCGGGAGTCCATACGGGTTCGGAAGTAAATGAACGTTCATATTGGGGCGTGCTCTTGGCGGATCAGAATTGTCTTGCTCCCGTCATCTGGCAAATTGCCGCCATTCTCAGTGAATCTAATTTGAAGAAACCAGTTCCCGATCTCGAATATGATCTCGAAACGGGATTCCTCAAGATGCCCGCTGATATTGTCATAAAGTGGGCGGTTCACTATGTTGAAACTGAAAAAGAAGCATTAGAAAAACTCGAACGTAAAGTTAACATCCTCAACACGCTCGTTCACACCATCCTCACAATTAATGAATCACGACTTAAATATAATGATCTCTTTAATTTACCCGAAAATAAGAAGTTGAAACCCCTTCCTGTTAATATTGGCGATCAGCTTCTTCCCATCTTCGATTACGCAACCGCATTTCCTGAATCAGAGGCAATTACTACTTCAGGCCAAGGCCAAGTAGGTTCCCCTTCTGGTAGAACATATAATCCTCAATTAGGGAAAGTGGGTGAAAAAGCGCCCCAATCGAGCGAGGGAGAAGGAAAGAAGAATGTTCTTCACCCACGCACGCAAGCTTCTACCCTACAAAATCCTGGGTCACCCGCTTCGCCAAAAGCTCAACCAAAAGGACCTCGCGCCCAAGGGCAGGAACGCCCAAATGATGCTCTCGAAGAGGAGGAAGTTGATGTTTCTCCACTCGAAGATCAATATGATATTCAAGGATGTCCCTCCCATAACCGATATAACTATAAATGTGCGGCGTGTATCGCTCTCTATAAAAATTATAAAGTTCCTATGGCGCTTGCATTAGTAGAACATGGTCATTCTGTCCCACAGGTCGCAGAATTTCTCCATATGAAACCGAAGGACATTCGTGATGCGGTTGATGGAGAAAATGGACGGAACACCTAGTCTCTTTTTATAGGGTTTCCTATAAATTAATGAACAGATACTATGCGGATTTACGATTATCCAAATGTTTGTTACATTACGATTCCCCGCGAGACTCTTGAGAATATGGGCTGGAAGCATAAGCAAGATTTGGAATCCCGCTTCGGAAGTATCGAAGGACATCCAGCTCTCGTTGTTTTTGCCACGGAAAATACTACAACCGTGAATATACAAATATCTAAAGAAGAAGGATGATTTCTTGCCAATTGACATTGTTTTAAAACCACGTCCCCCGCGAGTTCTTTTCATTGGAGATAATTTGTGGAATCCTTCCCGTGCATATGCTCGCGCGTTTCGACAGTGGGGATACCAAATGTTCCATGTCGGACGGGGAGCGCCTGATCTTGACATTGCCCACATTCCCACCCGGAATATGCAATATAATGGTCCTTTTGGGCGACATCAAACCCAAGTCCGTATGGTGAAACTAGAAACTCTCCTCGACTTGATAGGAATAGATTTTGATTTCGTCTTCCACGTTCAAGATTGGACACTTCCAACGGGCAAATCGCCAATTCCATATTTCTTCTATTGTACGGAAGCGATGTTACCAGTCTGTCCCCAACCCACAACTTTTGCATTAAGTTCGACAGATGCCATAAAACGAATTGTAAAGAGGGATTATCCCAATATTAATGCACTTGGATATCTTCCTCATTGTGTTCCTGGCGTGATGCCGAAGAATGCAGTATTCCCCGATAACCCGCGCCCGATCAAAGCTTCCTTCGCGGGAGAAATCTATTCGCTTTTCGAAGCATATGCCCAGCGGAGAATGATTGCCCAAACACTCAAAAAAGATATGTCAGGATTTGAAGGACATTGGTTGGGTGAAAGTATGGATGAGAAGGGTCGTATTATTCCTCCTGACCAGCGAAAGATTGAAGCAGGCCAAGGGCGGTTAGGTCCTGATGCTTATGTCAAACTCCTTCAAAGTTCAAAGGTAGGGTTAAATCTTCCCACGGCAGCAGGCGCGAATTTCCGTGATGTGGAAGTTCCCTCTTTAGGAGCTATGCTTGTCACGATTCAAACGCCAGATCATTATCTAATGGGTTTCCGGGATGGAGTCAATTGTCGCTTCTTCGATGGAACCCCCGAAGATGCCATCGCAAAATGTAATGCTTATGATATCAATATCGCCCGTAAAGGGTGGGAATTGGTCGTGAAAGGCGCGGAATGGAAGGAGCCCGATAATGTGGGATGGAGTAATGAAGGACATACAATCGTCCCACGGATGAAACAATTAGGAGTCTTTTTCAACAAATTCGTGGGAGTCACACCTCCCGAATGGCATCCTATTGAAGATCTAAAGGAGAAAGAACAAAATGTGCCTAAAACGGAAACTTAAACCAATTAATAATGTCATCATTCGCGTTGTGAGTATTCCATGTCATAAATGTGGATTTTCAATTGATGGAGAAAAATTGCTCGTGAAATCTAAGAAGGGTTATATAGATTCTTATATTTGTCCATTCTGTAAGCAAATATTGTTATGGGGGAAAGATGCAAATGACAACTTTAGGACATGAACATCTCATTGGATTTGCGCCTATTTTGGATGAAGCAGAATGTATTCGAGGATGGGCCAAGAACATCCGCCTTTTTTGCGATGAAGTTTATGCGTTAGTGGATCCAAAAACATCTGATGAAACCATTGATATCTTGAAGAAGGATTGTCCGTGGGTTATTATCGATCTCCAAAAAAGTGATCTTTGGGAGTCAATTCACCAATTCTTGCGAACTTATGTTGAAGAATTAAAATGGTGTTTGTGGTTGAATGCGGACGAACGATTACATCCCGCCCAAGTCGAGCCCATTCGAAGATTGGTGGATCTTGCCTCCTCTTCAAATTATGATGCCATTTCTCTTGGTATCGTGGATCTTTATCCCGATATATTCCACCGTCTTGCGTTTGAGAAGGTTCCCAACTTCCAATTCGTTCACAAGAAGATTTTCAGGCGGACGACAAATCTTCGATTTTATCCAGATATCCCCGGCGCGGAAACAGGTTTATATAATACACTTTCCAGCCAGTTTCCCTTCTGGCATTTCGGGTATTTGAAAAAGAATCCAAATAAAAAATGGGTCGGGTTGAATATTACAGATAAGACTTGTTCTACCAGTATTCCCTTTAAAAATTGGCAGGAGAGTATCTAATGAGCTGTCCATATCTCCGCAAGAATGGATATTGTTCCCGCCCTCCTCGAAAAGAGGGGGGCAGAGAAGATTCTGGAGGATTCAATTACTTGAAACCGTGCCCTTTCTCTCCTAAAAATTCCAAACAATGTTCTGATAGAGAGCCGTGGTAAGGAGAATAAAAGAGGTTAATTTAATGGGTCAACTTATTTACGTGGAAGCACCTAACCAAATTCCTTTGGAATATAAAGAGCAGAAAATTCCCATCGTTTTTCTCGCGGGAGGAATTACTGGATGTTCGGAATGGCAAACTGAACTTGTGGAAATCCTGCGGAAATATCTGGAAAAACTCCCGATGGCCAGAAGATTGATCGTGATAAATCCGCGCCGGGCGAATTTTCCCATACATGACAAGAATGCAGCCTCCGCCCAAGTCAAATGGGAGTTTGAGATGTTGCGAAAAGCAAACATAATCTCTTTCTGGTTTGATAAAGATCAAATTCAACCCATCGTGCTTTTTGAGTTAGGTGCTCATAGTATGCGCGCGATGAGAGGAGATAAAATCAGACTCTGCATTGGCGTTCATCCCCAATATCCCCGTCTACTTGATGTTCAATATCAAATGCAGAACCTCTTCGGGATAGATATTTTCATCAAGAAATCACTCTATGACTTAGCGAATGCGATTTCGTTGGAAGCGTGGTCTTTCATTTGAAAGAGGATCATTATTATTCGGTAGTTCTCATCCATTATAATACTAGTTCCACGCTCAGGCGATGCGTATTCGCTTGGTTTATGCAGAATCCTCCTCCACTCCAGATCATAGTCGTGGATGATGGCAGTATCACCCATTTACCATACCATGTAGTAAGAAGAGTAACTTTTATCCAAGAACCTATCCGCACCATGAATTTAGGGAAACTTTTCAACAAAGGCATTAAGGAAGTTAAAACTCCCCTTTTCGTTCCCGCCGAACCTTTTAACATTCCCGCGTTAGACTTTGCAAATCTCCAGCTCCGGCGCATCCAACGAGGAACGAGAATTATCCCTCGGACGGTGGATACGGATTGGAATATTCCTTACCCTCTTGTTTCGTTTGGGAATTATTTTCCCAAGATGGGTCGGTGTGCTCGTTGTGGATATGCCACACTTGAAATGGGAAAAGTTTCCTGCTGGGGAAGTACAATTACCCGTCCACTCACGATGGATGAAATGATGATGGGATGTGAAAAATTTCTCCCCAGCGCTCGCCAGAAATTCCCGCCCAAGCATCCCGAAGGCGGGGACTCTATTCTTTGTCCCTATGCTCCTGAAAAAGGTGCGATGATGTACACGGAAGACTTTTTAGGATATTCCGAAGATTATCGGGGACGGGGATATTACGACCTCGATTATACCTTCCGCTGGCAACTCGCGAATAATGCCGCCTATGGATTTGAGGATTGTGTAATGTATCACATCACTCACCCAAGGACTGACAAGGATTTCTACCAAACCTTTCAAATGGAAAATTTTCTTAAATATAGAAATAATTGTGATAAATATGCGAAGCAAAATATCATCAAATTGTTGTGATAGACATCTTTATATTTTCTAAAAAGAAAATTATCTTGTGTCTCAGGTTAAGCTAGGCAACGTTTTTTTTTCTTTTCCAGATCATTCATATCCATAATAGATCACCCAATTTCATAAATTTTATCTTCATTTATGGCGATGAATTTATTTTGTCGTTTTAGAAGTTTCGTTTCAATGGAGACAATTGGAACTTTAAATTCTTTATATTCGTTGGTTTTATAATTAAATCGAATTATTGCATTATCTGAAGGTTTATAGATTAATTCATTGTGGAAACAGAGGTTTGAGAGCGTCCCCATTCTCCATATTTGAATAAATCCAGTGAGTCAAACGTTCTACATCCCCGTGAGAATTGGGAACGGCTAACGACCCATTTTCCATAAAATCATTTTGCATATCAATGCAAAGTAATAAGGCACGTTTCTTATCTTGACTCGTGGGGCGGAGGTTTTCCTTCCCCGCCTTGGTAAGCAAAGCATTCAAATTAATTGGATTTATAGTCGACCCAATACTTTTAGCATCAACAATTTCTTCAAATTTGGTTAACACTATTTATTATCTCCTTCTGAAATTAGAACATTCTCACATAACCTATAGAATACCTCTTATTTAAAACTAACCCTCTCACAAACCCTTTAATATATTATCTTCCTTCTATTCTATATATCTGAAAATAATTGCATAAAAATGAAGTGAAAAATAAAATGACTGTAAATTGCACCAATTTAAACAAAGAAAATTGTCGGAATAATATCCGTGGCCGGCGAAATACGTGTCGATATTGTTTATGGAACAATAACCGCAGAGATTGGTACGAAAAAAAGGATCAAGTGTCGAGATGAAAATCATCGATTGTTTTGATATCGAGAAACTCAACTTTCTCAAGCAATTTTATACAGATATAGATATTCAGACTATTGCTCATCGGTTAATTCTTTTAGCCCGTGATACCCTTGAAGGTAAAGATAACACAGGTCTCACGATTGACTATATTATCTCGCATTTAGATACCCTTCGGGAAATGAGTGTACTCGCAAATGATTCAAAACTCTATTTTGAATTGAAAGAAAAAATCTTAACCCTCATCAAAGATGTCTTAGATGATGGAATGAAGGTATGAAAATGAGTGAATCTTGTGAGACTTGCCGATTTTACTATGAAACCGTGTTTCTCCAAGAGATCTTAGACCAGAATTATTCCCTACATATAGGGGTGAACCGATGTTGTTATCTGCGATGCAATATCCTTGCCAAATTATTCCCTACTATAGGGGTGAACCGAGGCAATGCGGATTTCCGATCACCTTTTATTTTATATTCTTTCTCACAAAGATTTAAATAAATACAACCGTTATTTTATCTATGTGTAAGTATCTTCCCATTTCCTATAATTTATTGTTTGAGAAATGGATTCCTGCTATGAACTTCCAAAATCAAGTACAAGTCTATAGTATTTTGGAGATTTTGGAAAATGCATATAATCTTCGGGAGATTTATGATTCTTCCCCCATTTTTGAATTTGGAATGTATCGATTTCTTTTTGCATTTATTCTTGATGCATTCTCTATAACGATAACTTCAGTAAAATCAATTATTGAACAAAAGAAATTTGATTTACAGACAATTCAAGATTATATCGCTTTATGGAAATCTCGTTTCGATTTATTTGATAATAAGCATCCTTTCTACCAAACCCCTGACTTAGACGAGAAGAAATGTCACTCCGTTTCAATTTTAATTCAAAATTTTCCTCATGGCATAAACTCTTCTTTTTTCATTCATAAGAATCCTCAATCTCTTTCTCCAGAAATTTGCGCTCAGGCGTTATGTAGTTTTCCTGCGTTTATTACATCTGGCGGTAAAGGCAATTCCCCAAGTATAAATGGAATGCCGCCTTGGTATTTTATGTTAAAAGGACATAATCTATTTGAAACATTAATGTTTAATGTTTATGCATTTATCTCTTCTTCTTCCTTAATGGGTATTCCCTTTTGGCGTTCGGATGTATGTGTTTCTAAGAAGTCATTTGATTCTGCTATGATTTTAGAAGGATTAACTTGGCAACCCCGTATTGTACATCTCTTTCCTTCAACAGGAGGGACTTGTGAATATTCTGGTAAGAATGTCCCTCTCTTAATTAAAAACGTAATTTTTCGTGCTGGTTGGGGTCGCAATAAGAAGAAAGAATTGTGGAAGGATTCAAACGTTGCATATGTAAAAAAGAAACCTTTTCGTCCTAACTTTAGTGGTTATCCCAATCCTTATTCCCCAAATGTGTGGGTTCAACTTTGTCTGAAGAAACCTGAACTTCCCCCCTTCATAACTCAATCAATTCTTATGGAAGGAATCAACAAGAAAAATTCTTCCATTCAAGTATATGGTTTAATTACAGATGGAGACATGAAATTTTATGATGAAGTAAAGGAAAAGATTTCATTGAAGTCTTTTTCCTCAATACAAAATATGATCTCTATCGCTTCAAATACAATTAATCTTATAATAAAATCCATTTATCTTTCAGATCTCGCGAAATATACTTCCGTTTTAAGGAATCAATTGAAAAAGAACATTATTTCATCTTTTTGGGAAAAGTTGATTCCATTCTTCAATAATATTGATTCTTTAAATCCAGACCAAATAAAGGACATTGGAATTGAATGCTTATCTAAGTTTTTAAAACAAAATCAAATCTATCCCTTAATTTTGGCAAAATATCAACGAATAAAGGATGTAGAAATAAATGGAAAATGAAAAATTCCTTGAAGATGAACAAACAAAAACTGATAGTCCCCAAGATACATATATAATGGAATTAGGAGAAAACGGTCCTCTTAAACTTGGGGAATCTCAAGATGTTGAACAAAGACGTAAAGATTTTCAAACTGCAAATTATGGGTACGTCAAAATATTAAAACGTATTCCCGCGCCTTCGATTGAAGCTAATCTCTTAAAGCTCACACAACAATTTCAAGGGTGTGGAAGTGAAACACGGCATCGGGATTGTCTTCCTCTCTTATATGAATACATTGGTTCGCCCCAAGAATTAAACTCCAAAGGACAAATAAATCTCAATTGCAAGACAATCTTAAAAACTCGCTTTGATGTTGCAAGAGTTTTATCTCAATCTCCTTCTACTCAAATCTTTTCGGCACAAGAAATGACCTCCCTTTTGTCAAGAATAAACTTCCCTAATAGAAATAGAAGAATTGCCGAGAATTTTGGAATAATTATTCGATTTCTTGGCATTTGTGATATACATACAACAAAAATACGATTTATGATTCGTAGTGAACGGAATGGAATGTTATTACGAAATCTTGCTTATTTTGTTGAAAAACTCGCCCTAAAAAAAAGTTGTTGTGTGGATTATAATCAATTAAATCAAGATCTCCTTGAATGGAATGCATCAGATCATCACGTACAATCTAAATGGTTAAACTCATATCTTAATGGAAAAAAATAAGGAATGAAATCTATGTTAATCGAGATCCATATCTTAGAAAACTACGCTCCGAGTAATTTAAATCGAGATGAAAACAATAATCCAAAGACAGCCATCTTTGGAGGCGTTCAACGCGCACGAATTTCCAGTCAATGTCTCAAAAGGAATATTCGTGTTTCTCCAGAGTTCAAGCAGATTCTGGCGGGTATCCCCTTAGGAATCGCGAGCAGAACCCTCCCCGAACTTGTGAGAGCTGAACTAAACCGGCGGAAGGTTTCCCCACAATTAGCGGAGATTGCAGCTCAGAAGGTCGCTGCGTTTGGGACAACTTCCCAATCCCCTTCAAAGGAAGAAGATCCCGAAAATAGTGAGACGGAATCAAATGAAGAAACGGAGGACATTACTCAGAAACATATCACGAAACAACGAATCTTCTTTACAGATCAAGAGGTAGTCTTGAATGCGGATGTGTTTTGTGATGCCATTAATCATCCCGAAAATTATATCACGCCGAAAACCGCAAAGAAAAATGCAAAGGAAAAGATAGATCCAAACCTTGAAGCAACGGATTTGAAACTACTACAAACTAAAATTAAAAGTGTCAAGAAATTGAAACCCTACTTAACGCCAGACATCGCGCTTCTGGGACGTATGACGACTTCAGATGCTTTTCCTGATGTTAAAGCCGCGTTACAAGTAGCTCATGCAATCTCCACAAATCCCATTGAACTGGAATTTGATTACTTCTCAGCAATTGATGATTTAGATACAAAGGGATTTGCTATGGCAGGTCATATCCCCTATAATAGCGCTTGTTTTTACAAGTATTTTTCGATAGATACGGATCAACTTCGTGTCAATCTTAACCCCCATTTTAAAACAAATTTAAAGGAAATTTTAAAATTAAGTATTAAAGCGTGTTTAAAAGCAATTATCTATACCAATCCAAGTGGGAAACAAAATGCCTTTGCCGCCTTTTCACTACCTGACGCGATCCTGATTGAGATCCGACCGAAGAAAGGTTCCCTTAGTTATGCAAATGCGTTTTCAAATCCAATTGAGGCATCGGGAAAACTCATCGAAAACAGTATCGCAACATTAATTAAACACGCAGATGAATTGACAAAGTGTTTTTCCCTCGAAACTATACACCGCCTTTGGTTTACCACATCAGTTGGTCAAGGTCTTCCCCCGCCTTCCAATGCTTCCAAATATGAAAATGTGAATGATTTGTTGGAAGTGATTCTTTCATATTTCTAAATCTAAGGAGGATTTTTTATGTCTAATCCCCTTTTCCTTATACTTCGATTAGAAGCTCCAATGCAATCATGGGGTCTTTATACTCGTTATGATTTCCGAAATACAAATTTGGAACCAACAAAGTCTGGCCTTATTGGATTGCTTGCTTGTGCCCTTGGTTATCATCACAACGATCCCCAAATTCTTGAGTTAGATTTAAACTTAACCCTTGCTATCCGCGTTGAAAGAGAGGGGGATATTTCTCTCGACTATCAAACTATTAAAGGATCGCTAAATAGTAAAAGAAAAATCCGAGACGAGACAATTGTTTCTAAGAGAAAATATATTTTCGATGGTTCATTTCTCGCGATATTTGCGGGAAATTTTGAATTATTAACAAAATGTGCTCAAGCATTACAAAATCCAAAATGGATTCTTTATTTAGGCAGAAAGAGTTGTCCCCCTACTCGCCCTCCCTTTGAAGAATTATCCCCGAAATATAGTTCCCTTGAAGAAGCAATACGGTATCATCCTTGGCAAAGTTCTTTCCCAATTCCAAAAACACTTAAATGTATCATCGAAGATCCTCTTGGTGAAAATCTCCTCCAAGATCGCATTACAAATACCCCCATATCGCGATTATATTCGTTCCGCAATATTCGAAGATTTCAAGTTCCGATACCCAAGGCGAAAATACTATGATTTATTTATCGAAATTGCTTTTACGTGTCGAAAATCCCCAATCTCAAAGAGATATGGGTAATATGAAAGAATTACATCGAACAATAATGTCTGCTTTCCCTACTGTTATAAACAAAAATGTAGAAGGAATGGCGCGGGCATATTTCAATGTTTTATTTCGAGTTATTCCTAATGGAAATCGTTCCATTATTTGGGCTCAATCTACCGAAAAACCAAAGTGGGAACAACTTATCTCACATTATCCTGGTTATATGGGTGGATTTATGGTAAAGGAAATATCTTCTCAATTGAAGCAAATAACCCCCAACAAAATCCTTCGTTTTACTTTACGGGCAAACCCCACAATTTATGATGTTAATCGGAAGAGAAAACCCCTTTTAAAAAGAGAGGATCAAATAAATTGGTTACAAAAGCAGTCCCAACAAAAAGGATTTTCTCTTGTAACTGTGGTTATTTCAATGGATGGATGGAGACCACGCAATCCCCAGACAAATGAAGCAAAGATAATTTTAAATACAGTTGATTTTGAAGGTACATTACGAATAACCGATTTGGATCAATTTTTTCAAACTCTCCAAAAAGGAATTGGGCCGGGGAAAGCATTCGGGTTGGGATTGCTCTTAATTGGCCCTTCTTAGACATAGATATACACCCGCAGAATCTTGAATGGATTACTCAATTCTACAAACATTTTCCAGTAATTATTCCCTACATATAGGGGTGAACCGTAATCGCTGCCAAAATTAATGCATTCTCTTCTAATTATTCCCTACATATAGGGGTGAACCGATAAAGTTGGGCAAGCGGTGGAGAATCGCCCCAATTATTCCCTACATATAGGGGTGAACCGTGGAAAAATTGGAAATACCCCCCCTCACGAAGAATTATTCCCTACATATAGGGGTGAACCGATGGCACGTTCTATAAGCTCGCTCATTGCGATAATTATTCCCTACATATAGGGGTGAACCGCGGGAGCCATAAATTGAACTCTTGATATAGTGAATTATTCCCTACATATAGGGGTGAACCAGATCCGCCAGTAGCGAAAGAAACTGTTGACTTAATTATTCCCTACATATAGGGGTGAACCGGAAGCGGGATGTGTCGAGATTGGATTTGGCGTAATTATTCCCTACTCATAGGGGTGAACCGCATTTGCTATGCTCGGATTGCTTGGAGAAAATAATTATTCTCTATCTATAAGGATAAACTATATTTGAATTATCTTTTCTTATATAACAATAATTCTCTTTGTATTATTTGTATTTGTTGAGATGTTAACGCGGAAGTTCGAACTGTATATTCTGAAATTCCTCCTCTTCCTTTATAAAATCCACTACCATTTTTCTCAACTTGTAAATCGAATTGGTTTGGATGATCTGCTATGTATGTGCCTCTATAGGGATAATATACGGTTACATCATAATCATCAATGCCAGAAGTTGTTATGAACTTCCGTAATGCCTCTACTGATACTTTATTTTCCCCAGGTAAGCCCAACATCGTGAATGCTTTGACACGAATGCCAAATTCGTGGGCAGTTTTCACAAGATCATAATTTTGCTTAACAGTTGTTTTTTTATTAATTAAATCAAGAATTCGTTGGTCTGCGTGTTCTGCGCCAAATCCGATCTCTATAACCCCCGCCCCTTTTAAGAGTTGAGCCATTTCACGAGAAAAGTTACGCGCGTGCGCGAAACACCGGAATTTAATTTTGAAAGGTTTAATAATGTCACAGAGTTTCTTCACGCGAGACAGATTAATACAAAAGAGATCATCAAAAAACATAATCCCGCTAAATCCTAAGTCCACACATTCTTTCAGTTCTTTTTTGACTATGCCTATGCTCTTCAATCTCACTGCTTTCTTCGCATCTTCACAGAAATAACAGTTGTTTGGACAGCCCCTTGCAGTCATCATAACCGTTGTTGGATTGCCATCGAGGTAGTATTTATAATCGTGAAGGCTTTCATCGCGGTATGGAAGTTGATCAACTGGGTCATATTGTTCTATGGGTTGATTTCCGTTGAGAATGTCATAAAACGGAAAGCACCCGTCCCCTTTGATTATGAAATTCCACTTATCCTTTGAAACATCGTAATGCGCGCAGTGTGGTCCCCCGACAATTGTTTTATCATAAAACATCATATGAGCCTTTTTAGCAAAAGCATATTGTGGGGTTGTACACGAAAAACCAGTAGGAAGAAAAGGATCAATTTTCTTCTTACTATTAATACGGATTATATCCACCCTTATATTTCCTTGAGATCGTTCTTCACAAAATCGTTTGATATATAATGGACCGAGTTGTGGAAATACTAACTCATCTGTCAAAAAGGGGGATGGAGGAATAATAATTTGTGCTTCTATCATAAAAATTCGGAATGTTCGATTGGATTCATAACTTTCTGAACCAACTCATTTTGGGCGGTATAGAAACATCGTTCACAATGCTGAGCAGGATTGAATGTTTTCGAGTCGGGAACAAACAGAGGAAGATGATCTACATCTCCCATCACAAATTCGGATGTGAATTTTCGTTCTTTTAACGCACAAGTTGAACACCGATAGATTTTTCCATCTGCGCTCAAATGTGGTTTGAGCCACCCAATGAAACATTTAGCGGGAATTGTTTCAATTCCCTTATCTCCTATAAAAACACGGGAGTTTGTAAGAGGATTTATTGAAATAGGGTTTAATTGGTCGATAAATACATCCTTTTGAATCTTCAACGCTTTGGCGTTTGGACATTTCTCCAAAACTTGTTTTAATCGTTCATTCGTTTTTTCATCTTCAGTCCCACGATGCCAGACATAAGAAAAGGAAAAGGTGACTTCGGGGGGGATTTCAAAGTTTGGTACCCACCCTTCATCAATACCATTCACAGATACTCTAATCCAAGTGAAATGACGGAGGAATTCTGGAGAATATTTGTGAAGCAACCGCCCATTTGTAATTAATCCAATTTTTACAGGTTCCTGAGAAATCTTTTCGATGAATTCTTCAAAATGCGGCCAAAGTGTGGGTTCCCCCCCTCCAGTCATTTCAATACCTTTAACACCATAATGGACGTAATATTTAGTAATTAACAAAGCATCTTGAAGATTTAAGTCTTCATTTCGATTCCGGTTTTTCACGGAACAAAACGGGCAATTTTGATTGCAGCGACCCGTGGGACCAATATCAAGGGTGATGGGAAATAATTCTCCCGTTTCCTTGAATTTCGCCAAACGATCAATGTTCCCCATTAGTTTCGCGGCATTGGAAACAAATGGATTTTCAAGCAGCTTGGTGGACATCGCAATATTCCTGCCAGATTTTGTTTTCAGTTTGTTTATCTAAAGTGGTGATCTTATATGCTTCGTAATATCGCTTACAAAAATCGAAAAGGGGTTGGGTTTTGGCGCGATCATACCAATTACCTATGCGGGGATGATTCCAATGACATATGGCACTTTCATCTTGAGTGAAAATCTGGATTCCCTTCAGATAATATCGGACGGCGAGGTCGAGATCATAAAACCCCCAACAAGTATACTTCTCATTATATCGCAGGAAATCCGCTTTTGCGGTAAAATGCCCTTCAACGGGATACCACATACCTTCTATCTTCCTTGGAGTCTGAAGATCAGGTATATTCCACACACCAAAACGAGTGGAGGTTCTTTGATTCTGTCCGAAAGTATGATCGAAAGCATCAATATTCCCAATATCCAACATTGGTAAAGAAGAAGTGATGGCATAAATGGGAATATGAAAACTCCCCTTTTCCAAACGAGCGAGTTGTTTTTCCGCGAAATATTTTCCTACTGGCAGGAGACTGGGTTCAGCAGTCATAAAGATTGGAGTATGAGTTGCGTCAATTCCCTTATTCAATATTGCTCCAATATTCCCAGTATGTTCGAGATGAAAGACAGAAATAGATTCTCTTCCTTGTGCGTGTAAATCTGGTTTAATCAAACTCCCATCATCCAAAAGGATAATTTCCGTGGGAGGAATACTTTGTTCCCGCCAATATTTCAACGAGATCGGGATTCGTTCATTCTGGTTATAATGAATCAGAACGAGAGACCATTCTTTTCCGAGTTTAAATTTTGGGGGAAAGAGAAGAGAATTCACTTCATCGTCCTCCAATTGGGGATGCGATTATGAAAGGGGATTGTATCTATTCGTCCAATTTTCTGGCGCATTTTCACGTAATCTGAACTTGGCAAATCATCCCACCACTTGAACGGTTTTTGGGATTTTTTCACGCGGGAAAAATGATAGATTGGGACTTTGCTTACCCAACAATTTAGTGGGGGATTGAGATTGAATGTTCCATGAGCACTTGGGTCTCGTTCAATTTTTCCATCGTTTAATAAAAAGATATATTGATTAACGGGAAACCCCCAATTTACGATATGTTCTTCATCTGGATAAAATTCATATTTTGCGCCAGAAAGAACGGCTTGTGCTCCATTTTCCTGAGCTTCTGTTAAGGCACTAGCAAGTAATCCATATTGAAATGGATTAATGCGCTCGTCAACATCCAGATAATAGAAAAAAGTCCCTACTTTCACGTATTTCTTAATAATCATCGTTTGATTTACGTGAAAAATATGGATAGTTCCTGGATGGTATTTATCATCATTCCCCAGAGCGCGATCTTGAACGCCAATGGTTAATCGATCTTGATATTTACTTTCTAATTGGAGATGATGGAGAATTTCAACAGTTTTATCATTTGTAGTGGGATCCACATACACTGCAACTTTTTCACATAAATCCATTGCCTGCCGAACCCAACCTTCAATACATTCTTCTTCATTCAAGGCAACAGTGAAACCAAAAGGGACTTTTGGAAAATCTTTCATAAAAATCCTCCACGGGAACCCCCACTTTTAAGCGGGGAAGAAATTGGTCGCACGTATTTAAAATGATGAGATAACCAGTTGATCTTTGCCATTGTTTTTCCAACTCTCTTGTTGTCTTTATTACGAATCCATGCACTATTTCGTGTTCCACCGACAATTTGTCCAAATGCACACATTGTTCCCTTCCGTATTCCTCGGAAATTCCCTGTTGAATATTTGTATCGTATCCCGCCCTTGCTAAATTGTGAATCGTGCAGTTTCCGACGGATGGAACGATACGTGTCATCTACTACGATGAAAGATCCTTCGGGAACGTATTGCTTGCAGGATGCATCTACTGCCATCGCGAGTGCATCCGAACAATGGGAAGTAAAAACTTCCGCATTCTTGCTTGAGGATTTCCTATATCCATAGGTCTCGCGGATGTCGGGCGTATCGTATCCATTATACATTTGGAAGAACGCCCGAGCGTGAATATATTCGTAGATTTTCGTCTTCCCAACTTCAATAGTTGAGAAGTTCTTTCCCCAACGATACTTGGCGTGATTAAATTTTACGTCTTCGATAGCAACAATCTTTATAGGATAGCACTTGAGAAATTCCGAAATTGCCTTCAGGCGGCTATATATGATCACTAATTGCGAAGGTGCAATGAATCCTTTTTTGTCGCGATTACTGAATCGGCATTGCTTCCGCCTGCAATTCCGGAACCGCCGCGCGCGGCGGAGCTGCCTTCGCTCCTCGCATTTCCGAACAATATTTTTCTTATCTGGCAATTTCCACATTACGGCGAGGTTGTTCTCTTTACCCGTGACTACGGCGTATCCTTCAAACTTGGTTCCAAAGTCTACCCCTAATATTGTGTTGGGGGTTATCGTACCCGTCTTCACGAGCATCCGCAATCCAAATTGTCCAAATCTATTCCAGATCGGTTTCGCTTGTTTTCCTTTTAGTAACTTCCTTGCTTTTGCACTCGTGGTTGGAGTTAAGGGGGTTCCATCAACTCCTACCACAAACACGGCGTGCCCAGATATTCTGGCTCCCTCGCGGGAGTGATACCCACATCCCAAAGGAATACCAAGCATAGAGTCCTCTGTGGGGTTGCCACAGGTTTGTAGACTCGCGGCATTCAACGGTTCTGCCGAAGGGGGCAGGACTTGTGGAGGATCCTGCCGTTCTTGTAGCTCGGTACTCGGAGTTTCGCGCATAGTTCTAACCTTTTTGGTGTGGAAACAGATGGTAGTAAATGCTTGCGTTGCGTCCGTCAGTGGCAAGCCCCCGCTTAAAAGCGGGGGTCATTTACACAAAATTCACCGAACGATCAATGAGCAGTTTGGAAACCACTTCATTTCGCTTCCAAAGGAAGCAAGATTTACAAGTACAAACAACAGGTTTATAATTCCATATATCTTCGAGAGAGATGGAATCTCCCGCTTCATATGCACCCGTTTTTAGAACGAGATTGGAACAAGGATAAAACCTCCCATCAGGCGCGAGAACGGGTTTGATGGAACCTAAATAACAGGGTATATTATTTCCATCGTGGAATTCTCGGTCATAGAAATAGGTTTTCTCTCCCCGAATTTCGATTCTATCTGAATGGGAAGATTTGCGTGTATCTCCACAAATTTTACAATATTGAAGTATAGGATTTGCCGTTAAAATTTCCTTGATTTGATCCAGATAATCGGGAGGGGATTTCTCGTGGAGAATATAAGTTGTGCCCGTATAAAGCTGAAGGGGAATGATCTCGAAAGGAACCTTTTGCTTGCTATCAATAATTCCATTCAATGAAATCCGAAGCCAATGTAATTTTTGAAGGTAATATTGGATTTTTTTTAATAAAATCCCATTCGTAATCAACCCTACTTGTAATTTTTTAATTAGAATTTCATGGATTAAATCTCCAATTAAAGGATGACACAAGGGATCCCCCCCTCCCGTTATTTCTATAGCCTTGAGAGAAGGAAGATTTTGAAAGGTTAATCGAATTTTGGCAAGAGAAAGTTCTTCATTCATATTTCGCGCGGAATTGGAGCAGAAATCGCAATTTAAATTACAGCGATTGGTTGGCATTACCATTAAAGTAATAGGTCCTTTCCGCTTGCGGATATGATTATACCACGGAATCAATTTCTCTTCGCTTGATGCGAGGAGATTATAAACAGGATCAGGAGAAGGGTTACAATTCAGAATCTTAGTAAAATCAAATCCTCCCGTAGTAGTATAATGTCCTGCTGCGATTGTATTAAAGTTTCCATTATATTCTCTCTCGAATTTAAATACTGCCTCATCTTCTCGTTTTTCTTTTACCATTTAAATACCTTCTTCTTCCAGTCCTTAAACTATCATTACAATACCTCTTCCTACTGCTTTGAACTTTAAATTCCTCTTTTCCAATCGCTAAATGGATTATCGAGCGGGACATATTTCTTGGTAAGATTCACGCCATCCCAATTTCTCCACCAGTTCCAGTCTGTTGTTTTCTTCAAATTTCCAAAATGATAAAACCAAAGTCCCGTGCGCGCTCGAATTCGGGTTCCCATATCTCCAATATCATCATGAGCGCGAGTGCCAAAAGCAAAATCTTCTTGATATTTGAAGAAACGTAAATGAGCGAGAATTAACCCTGGGACGGATTCATATGCTATGCGCTGTCGTTCATCAGGGAATACATCCGCGATCTCGAAGATAAGAGCATTAGCATTCAATCCATCCGCTTGATCGATGTAGAAACGGATTTTCTCCGCATCGCGATGGTCATATCGTTCATCCCCCGCCATCACCATCACCCAATGACCTTCAGGAACAACCGTTTTCAAGAATTCATTTATATTATGGATGAACGTAATTTCATCGGATCCTCGATTATGGCGAGTGGCGTTCCCCAAATCTGGGTCTTGTAGATAAATCTTAATTTGAGGAAATTGCTCAACAATTTCCCGTGTTCGATCCTTGGTCCGAGGATCCAAGAGAACATAAACTTCATCATCTGGTTGGTAACATATTTGAAGCGCATTCCGACAAGCGCCTTCAATATCACTTTCTTCATCTAATGCGGGGATATAGGAAATGATGGGGAGATGGGAATATTTTGACATTAAATCACGACCCTCATTTTTTTCAAATCTTCTTCGCTAACCAGTTTTGTTGCAAAAGGGAGACGGCAACGGGGACATTTTTTAATTTTTTTATGATATTCATTGGGAGGATAATAAAGTTTACACCGTTCACAATAGAATAATTCTTTCATATCTATTCTACTCTTTCTTGGTTTCCATAAAGGGTTGCGGGCGCATTTTATCGTGAAGTGGAAGGGGGCGAAGAATTCCCATCTCTTTTTCAATTTGAACTGCAAACGATGCAGCTCTCGCCCGAATAGTATGGCGTTCTAAAACGAGTTTTTGGCCCGCTTCCGCGATCTTTGGGTCATAATCGCGGATAGCAGATATCGCTTCTTCCATTGTTTTATACATCCGACAATTTACGCCATCTTGAAATCCCATCGCTTCATGATCGAGTGAACTTTGCGTGACGAGCATAGCACCATTCAAACAGATTTCCAGATCATCCTGAACAATGGAACCAGCACTTGCCATTGAAAACCCTACTTTACATTGACTCCAGAATGTCTTACGTGCGGGAAGAGACAAAACACCTTGACCAACGCCTATTTCTCGCATATTATTTTGAGGATCTTGAGAAGGGGGACCAAGATAATGACATTCAAGAGAAGGAAGATTCATTGCTAATTTCTCTATGAAATCAACAGCATTTACTTTCCCTCGCGTGAGATATGGATCTCCAAGATATCCCCCTTCAATTGTTCGTTCAGCAGTTGAAGGCGTGAAATTGAGTGGTGCGCTAATGGCGAGAGGATGATAATGGAGTGCCGCGAGAATATTTGGATTCCCCTTCAAAGAACCATAAAGATTAAGAGTTTCTGCAAAGAATCTCCACGCGGAACGGGGATATTTGAGCGGGTAGGGAACATTCCTCGCGATATAAAAATAGGGAATCGAACATTTCTCTTTATCCTTAAAATGAATATCATCTTGAAGATGTAACACGAAGGAAAATTCAAATGCATTGAGAAAATCCAGCAACGTTTCTATCGAAAGTTCTCGATAAGGTTCGGGCAAGCGACCAGGAGATCGGATTACTTTTTCGAAGGGATAGAAATGCATATTAATGAATTTGCTTCCAATCCCAATCTGGAGCACATCATAACCCATTTCCCGGAGCGCATATATATAATCTCGCGAATAAGGATCGATCATATTCGCGATAACGAGCACAAAAGGGGCTTGAGCATTTACATGTAATTCGAGTTTTTTCTTGTCTGGAATTGACATATTAATTATTTATAGAGATTCCTATAAAAAACAGCCTTCGATATCTTTTTTAGGCAAATTCTGGAACTATTTAATATGTCTACGATCGAATCATTCATTGAAGAAAAAGATGTGAAATCCCGCGCCAAAAAACTTATCAAGAAGAAAATGAAGGATTCGGTTTTGGAAATTAAATTTGCTGAAGATATTTTACCCCCCACTGGAGAAGATGATTTGGATGAATAATTTCGAGTTTTTACATAGTATCCCACCCCAATCTGATTGGGGAGCAGGTTGTAGTGGCAAGAAGAAAAAGAAAAATATCGGGGAAGAAGATAAACCCGAAAAAGAGGAGCCTGAAGAAGAAAAAGGTGACCCTGAAGAAGAAGAGCCCGAGGAAGAAGATAAACCTTTCTCGAAAGCTAAGGCTGGGTCAGGAGCCCGCTTCAAAGCGTGCGTTGCTTCAGGCAAGTCCCCTGAACTTTGTGCTTATATCGGCCAACAGAAATTTGGAAAAGGTAAATTCCAAAAGATGGCTGCTAAAGGTCGTAAAGATTCCAAATTTGACTTCCTGAATAAAATGGGGGACGAAAAGGAAAAAGACCAACGAAAAGTTTCCCAACAACAATTTATCCAAATCCTCCAGAAAGAATGGGAAGATAATGATCTTCTCACCGCCTTCCGCCATACCGTGCAAAATCTGACGGGCATCTCTCTCACCACGCCATATGCTTGGCAAAGTCAACTAGAAGGAGTTTTGGATGCGGATGAAGTAAATTTCTCTTTCTATGATTTCTTCGAATATCGGGTGGAGGAAGGGAGAGACGTGATGGATGCATATGAGTTAGCCACACGGGACTATTTTTCTCTTCCCGCCTCTGCAGAAATAACGATGGCTCATGCTATCGATGATAAAAGTGCTTGTTTCAAGATGGATAACGTCACCGAAACAGACAGTGAATATATAGTCCCCATCATCCTCACGAAAGCAATGGTTCAAGAGTTTCCTGAGAAAAAAATGAAAATGGCAAAGTTGCCAGAAAATCTTAAGAATGCAAAATTCATCGATTATAAAACGGGAAAACCCGCAGAAAAAATCCCTCTCTTCGAACATCATCCCCAACACGAAGTACCTAGTCTCGAAGTAGGTTATGTTGATCAAATTAAATATGATGCCAAAAATGAACGTATTGTTGGAAAGGCACATGTCTATAAAAAGCGGATTTCAGAAAACTTAGATGGATATTTCAAGAAACGAGAAGCTGTCGGAACTTCCATTGGATACCTCTATACTGATGGACCAAGCGGAGATTATAAAGGAGAGAAATACGATTCTGCTCAGGAAAATCTCGCGATCACCCACGCAGCCCTTTTATCCCCAAATGAAGCGGAAGGACGGTGTCCTCTCGGATATTGTGGCGTGGGAGTTCCCAAAACCTGTGCTAACGCTTAAATCTATTTTTCATTTTAATTCATCTTTCGTCCCATCATAATCCATTGGAATTTCCCCCTTGAGCTCGCGCTGGGGTTGGTGGTGGATATTTCCCCCATTTAAATCCGCACAAGCTTTTATAAGATATTTCACGCGAGGATCTTCAAGTGTTTCGATGAGATCTATAAGAGTTTCCTCATCATAAATAAAAATTCCCTTATAACGAATTGGTTTTCCATTCAAATCAGTATGAAGAAGTTTTGGCGCGATTTTGGGGAATATTGGAGTAGTTCCTTTTGTTCTCTTGCCAGGAATCTTCGTGATAATAAGTCTTTTGTGGGGCGTGGTCATTTCTTCCCAATCTTTTCCATCTACTAAAAATCGTTTGAGTTGAGAATAAACATCTTCTGCCATATGTGCTCAATTGAGGATTATAGGAAACCCTATAAAAAACCCCAGTTTTGCCCGAGTTTGTGGCGGGGTATTTATAAATGAATGAGAGGTAATTTTCTATTAGTCTCATATAAAAGTTGGAGACTCGAATATGCCAGAACCCGAAAAAACCTCTACTTCAACGGTAGTGGCAGGAAAACCTGTTGTACCTGCCGCTATTCCAGCGGTTGAGTATGTGGATGGTAGTCACAAATCATACGATGAGCTAAACAAGGAATTGGACGTTACCAGAGCGCAACGTGATAAATTTGCGACCATTGTTAGCCAACGTGATGATGAAGACAAGCAAGTAATGATAGACCAGATCATAAAAAATACCACCCACTGGCCCGACCCTATCAAGAAAGAAGAACTTAAGGGACTCGAACCTGCTGACATTATGCAAATGTTTGCTTTTGTCCGGCGTGCTCCTCCTGCCCCTTCGGTAGATGAAAATCCTACCGTGACGAAAATTGCGACTCGTTACCAGAGCGCACGGATAATTCCTCAATTAGACACGAATGCCAGAGAACCAATTTCCCAAGTCAAGACATTCACACTTAAAGGCCGTGGAGGTTAAAACTTATGGCGGAAACAATTGGTGGAACACGAGGTTCAGCACAAGTCGTTGTAAAAGGATACAACCCTGCCTTCGTTGTGGAGAAGAAAGTGAACGGCTCCGATTTTTATCCTGGGCTCGTTTGTACGGGGTTTGGGGAAACTGACCCTGATGTAGACTTGTGTTCCACTGGAGAACCTCCATTGGGAATTGTCATCGAACACTTCCGAAATGATGGTCTCGCGGGGACCGTGCGGGATACTCCCGACATTGATGCGGTTTATACCGACAATGCATTAGTCCGCGTGGCCGTGTGTGGTTCGGGGATGGCTTGCCTCTGCTTTGCCAAACAAACCACGACTGCAATTATATATCCTGGAAGTAAAATGTTTGTCGGATCTACCGCTGCGGGTTATTTGGATGTGGCGGCAACAACGGATACCTTCACTAGCTTTATCAGCTATGTAGGAACCAGCCTCGACTATGATGCAGGTGGAGTACTTGCCAAAGTTATTACGGTGGTAATCTAAGGAGGATAATCTTATGCATCCAATCTCTCAATCTCAAGACACAAACGCTGGTCCCCTCTCGGAGGAAGAATGGCGCTGGATCGATAACGAGATCAATACGTGGGTTATGGAACGGATGACTGCGCTTAGCTTGCTCGAAATCACTCACATTGGCGCTGGAAAAACCGCTTATGAGTGGAACAAGTATAATGATGTCGGCTCCCCAATCATAACCTATACGTATGAAGAAGAAGGACTCATCAAGACTACGAAAACACCCACCCGCGCGGATATGATCGGTATTCGTGTGGACTTCGAAGTGTCCAAGCTCGAACGCGATGCTAACGGACGGTACGAGACCCAGCAATTAGAAAATGGTCTCAAGAAATTAGATCAATTCATTGATCGGGCAGTTTATCGTGGTTACGATCTGAAAGGTGTTGTCAACAACACACCTATGAGTTCCGTGGTTGGTCTCTGTAACTGGGGTAGCGTGAATACCCTCGGTAGTAATGGGGCAGGAATAGATGCGGACGACAGTATGGTTAACGATGGAGATTATCCCCACACGGTTAAACATATGATATCGAAGTGCGTGGAAGATTTACATTATGGACCATTCGATCTCATTGTGACTGATGGTTGCTACCAGCAAATGATCACCAACGAAAGTACGACCACGGGTTTAACCGACCTCGAACGAGTCCTCCGTATTCCCGCGAATAACGTCCAGATTATACCTGGACAGCAAATTCCGCCCGCAATTCAACGGATTGTTGTAACTCCCAACATTCTCAACGCGGCAGAAGTAAACGCAGGCGGTGAAATGCTCCTACTTGATAACAAGAAGGAGAATATGGACTTGCTGGTGAACTATGATCCCACTCGTGTTAATCTTTTCAACGGCGGGTTAACCAACCGACTGACCCAACAATTTGCGATCATCACTGGACTTGCCACTCGTGTCCGGCGACCTAATGCAATCTGTATTACCGTCACGCTCACGAATAACGTTCTCTCTGCATAAACATCTCTTTTTTATACTTTTTTCCCTATTTTTATAATAGAGGTTTTTAGATGTCAAAATACATAGTCCCCCCTGCTATAGTTCCAAAGGATATGAAAGAACAAGAAGCTCTCGAATGGGAATATCAATGTGATTCCGCTTATTTAGAAATAACGGAACCTGCTAAATGTTTGTTTTTTGAATACCGTTTGCAGGAAATCGAACAAAAGTTCAAGGAAAATGGATGGGATAAGTCAAATCTCGTGAAAAAATCCCCTTCTCCCGAATATTTGATAGCTCATCATATGAAAATAGTGAAGGCAAATCTTCCTTCACAATTACCCGAACCCAAAGAACAACCTAAGGAACAACCTAAGGAACAACCTAAGGAACAACCTAAGGAACAACCTAAGGAACAACCTAAGGAACAACCTAAGGAACAACCTAAGGAACAACCTAAGGAACAACCTAAGGAACAACCTAAGGATAATGGAACTTCCGAGAAGAAAGCGGTTAAGAAAACCCGCAAGCTAGCAGAATCGATCCTCATTAAACAAAGAGAAATCCCTCCTGAAATTCTTCCCAAACCAAAGGAGCTTCCTCTTCCTGAACGGAAGGAGCTTCCTCTTCCTGAACGGAAGGAGCTTCCTCTTCCTGAACGGAAGGAGCTTCCTCTTCCTGAACGGAAGGAGCTTCCTCTTCCTGAACGGAAGGAGCTTCCTCTTCCTGAACGGAAGGAGC
>Ga0299912_10000045_pt1 | contig 142162 bp, 111 predicted proteins | sample RVTome_2_FD_207667 | JGI IMG/M metagenome (GOLD analysis project Ga0299912, IMG submission 207667) | Soil microbial communities from uranium-contaminated site in the Upper Colorado River Basin, Wyoming, United States - RVT95D214 (version 2) ... | reverse complement strand
AATTTTGCTGCGCATCACATAAGATGCACGCAAAATTGGAGGCGGCGGGAATCGAACCCGCGTCCGAAATGTTTCGATGGTGAGGACTACATACTTATTCCCTTTTTGGTTCTCCTCAATTGGTAACCAAGGGACAGGTCCAAAAGAGCGAGCCTGTTAGGATCAAATGCCGGCCCTGCAGGCACAAGCCGGCAAGTTCCAGCCCTTATTACGCCTGACCCCAGGCCGGGCTGAGCTTCCCGGGCAGACGTAGCTGCTCAATTAGGCAGCTAGAGCGTATCCGTTTTCAGGATGTTTTTTTAATTCCAGTCGGATTTACGAGGTGGCTAGAACCCTCGGCATGCCCTCAGTCATGTCATCCACTCCGTCAAGACCGATCGCCCCCGTTTTAAGAATTTGGAAATGGTAATTGGAAATTGGTTAAATAGAAAGAATAATCTCTTTATACCATCTCCGAATTCCAGTAGCAATTACTGCTATATTATAGGAAATAAAAATGGATTGTCAAGGGATGGGTAAAGATCAACCCTGTTTCAAATGCTCAAAGCCGCTGGGTCTGATAGGCCGGAGACCGCGGTTGGTCTGGATAAAAAGCCCTCTTCCCTTTTCGATCCTGCCGACCCGGTTAACGGAGAAACCGATATTCACCGGTACTTTATCCGCTGTGAATAGCAGTTCAAAATCTTCGCCCGCGGATAAAATGAACTTCACCGGGTCGATCTTTCTCCATCGGCAGTATAGCGCGACTTCCGGATGTACCGGCAACATGCAAGGTTCGATCACGACCTTAACCTTACTTTCTTCGCTGATGTGAAAGGCGTCGGTCGATAGCCCGTCGGATGTGTCGATGCAGGCGGTCGCGAATCTTTTTAATTTGAGGCTTTCACTGATCCTGGGCCGCGGATACAGATGTTTTTCAACGGCTTTTGGGAATTCCCTTTTGTTCAAGTGGTTTAACAACGCGAGGCGTCCAACCTCTGCCAGTCCCAGAAAGTTTGTGGCAGACAGCACCTGTCCCGGTTTTGCCCCGCTGCGGAGCAAAGGCTTTTTTGTTATTCCAATGACCGTGATCGTCACGCCCCAGAAAGGGCTTTCGATAATATCACCGCCTGAGATCTCAAGCCGGAAATTTCTTCCTGCTGCGTAAAAACCTTTATACAATTCTGCGATCTCGCCCCGCGTAGTATTTTTGGGAAGATAAAGCGACACCAGGGCGCACACCGGTTTAGCTGCCATGGCCGCGAGATCAGACAGGCTCCCGGCCATTGTTCTGTACCCCAGGTCATATTTTGTGAAGTACCGAAGATCGAAGTGCACGCCCTCGGCAAACGAATCGGTCGACACGACCGTGCCGTTTTTCATCACCATCGCGTCATCACCGATACTGATCCTGACTTCGTGCCTTTTATGAGGAAATCTTTTTCTGATATAATCGATCAGCTGCAGTTCGCTGGCGCGTTGCTTAGGAATCATAAGTAACTAGTAATTGGTTGTTAGCTATTTGGGATTTTGGATTTCGAATTTGTTTATGTCTCATGCTGAGTATTCGACACGAAGCGGGATTTAGATATTCGGATTTAGGATTTGATGAATTAGACATGAAATTCTATTATGTCTCCATCATGCAGAATATAGTTCTTCTCGACCCGCTGCCCCGTGTATCCCGCATCGTTCCACAGCCGCGTGTACTGAAGGTTCTGCTTGAAGTCCTTGTGGATATACTCCGCGGCATCGATTACTGTTGTCCCGGACCTTAGCACGACCGGATCTTTCCGGGCCGGTGCCTGGCCTGCTTTCTTCGTGTATACACGGATGATCCCCAGTCTTTTGAAAATCTCATGTTTCAACACCGCAAGGCTGTCATGGTTCACAGCTGAAACAGGGATGAACGGTACCGCGTATTTTTTGCTCTGGCTAAAAGCTTTTAAGTTCTCTTCAACCGCTTTCGCGTCGGTCTTGTTGACGCAGAGTACTGCTTTGATCACGTTCCCTCCTGCTGCCGCAGCATCGCTGCCAAGATCACACGCGATGTTATGACCGGCAAGCATCTCCTGGATCAATTCGTACTGGGTCTCGAGGTCTTCGGTAGCGTCGAGCACGATCAGCACAAAAGCTGCCGAGCGGTATATCGAATACATCCACGGCTGCGTATCATCGGACAGCGGCGGCGTGTCAATGATCTGAATGAGGACGTCCTCGTAGGGCATCATGCCGACCTGCGGCGAGGTCGTCGTGTAGGGGTATTCGGCGACCGGCACGTTCGCATTGGTCAGGGCGTTCAAAAGCGCCGATTTCCCGGCGTTCGGAAGACCCAGCATCGCGACCTGACCCGCACCCTGCTTGTCGACCTGATACCACGCGGTAGACGGTCCGCCGCCGCTCTTGCGGCCGTGTTCCAACGCCTCCTTGATCTTGCTGATCTTGCTCTTCAGGTCACCCTGGATCTTCTCGGTCCCCTTGTGTTTCGGCATGATCGCCAGCATTTCCTGCAAATACGCGAGTTTTTCCTGAGGCGTTTTTGCCTCCCGGTATTTTTTCTCCGCTTCGTAATATTGGGGTGTCAGGTTAGCCGGCATCGCTATCGATCCATCGCTGTCTTCATTTTAATGAAATTATCATGTAAGTCAATATTTATCCTGCTCATTGACCGGTTTGAAAGCGCTGCAGCAGGCTGGTCACGCGAATCACCCATCCTGCCGCTTCGATCCGTTTGAATATGGCAAGAGCTTCCAGCAAATCGCCCTGAGCTTTTTCACTTTTACCTTCATCGGCCTCGACCCGCCCCAGGTAATAAAGAACGCGGCCCTGGTTATATACGTCCTTCAGTTTTTTGAATAATTCCAGCGCGCTTACCAGCACTTCACTGGCCTCAGCATATCTTTTTTTCTGTAAATAGGATCTTCCCAGGATCACCTTGAGCGATCCGACACGAACCTGAAGATTGTTTTTCTCAGCCAGCGAGATCTCACAGGAAATGCACCGCTGAAAATCAGCGTCAACCGGCAACCCCTGCTCCAGTCGAAACATCATTTTTGTTTCGTTGACCCGCGCAGTGATCTCGGGATTTTGAAGTTTTTCATTGATCCGTTCCACCTCAGCCAATACCTGCTCGCCTTCCTCGAATTTACCAGCTTCAATTGCGGCAAGCACAAAATGGGCATCGGTGATCGCCAGCGAATAATCATCACCCATTCGTTTTTTAAGGATCCGGGCCTCGTTGTACAACTGGCTGGCTTTCGAGTTGTTACCGAGCTTTGAATGCGCGTTCGCCAGATTACTGGTGATAATGCCGATCTCCATTATTTCACCGGTTGCTTCGCGGATGCGCAATGCTTCCGCAAACCGTGCAAGCGCCTGCCGGAAATTACCCAGCAGCATATCGTTCATCCCGAGATTGTTCATGCAGGTCGCAATACCCCGCTTATCACCCGCGGCGCGCCTGATGTGCAGAGCTTTATTGAGATACCGGGCGGCTTGCTCGTACTCACCGGTCCTCTGGAATACGGTGCCGATGTTGTTCAGTGCCAGCGCCATCTGAAGCTTCATACCCAGTTTTTCAAAAATCTCAAGGGCTTTTTCATAGTGTTCTTGTGCGCTGACAACATCCCCGCCACGCCAGTATTTGATCGCCAGATTATTGTAGGTATAGGCAAGACCCTCCAGGTTATTGCTCTTTTCAAATAATTTCCCTGCTTGCTTGTGCTTTTCACCGGCGAGCCCGAGATCACCCAGATAGCCGTACGCCCGGGCTAGTTGGTTCAGGGACCATGCCTGTCCATTGACATCACCGATGTTCTGGAACAAGCCAAGCGCTTGCATCGAAGCCCGCTTTACCGCATCGAAATCGCCGACATCGGAATTTATCTCGGCTACCGAAAGAAAGGAATCGGCCATCAACTTCTTTATGCCCGATCGTTCAGCCATGCGCAGACATTGGTTAGCAATGGTCGTGGCGATGTCAAAATTGCCGATCATGCCGAGTATGCCTGTCTTTCGTAACAGAATGCTCCATCTGACCGCGGTCGCGAACTGACCGGCAGAATCGAATACCGCCGGATCATCGATCTTATCAAAATTGCCTTGCAGGATATCGGTCAGGTGTTTGCGCTTCATAAGCTTTGCCGCCGTAACCAGTATATATGAAAGGGCTACAATAGCAAGCTGAAAGTGATGAAAAACTAACGAAATATCAATGTCATCTATCTGTTGTCGCGGTAATCATCGCAGCGACGGGTTTTTCTGTCGCTCGCTAAAAATCTTGACTTTCTTACGAATATCGATACAATATTGGAGTGATCGCTAAAATTGAAGAAGGGATCCGCGAGATCAGAAAAGGGAAGCCTGTGATCGTGGTCGACGATGAAGCCCGCGAGAATGAAGGTGACTTTATTGCGGCCGCCGAAAAAGTTAGCCCGCGTCTAATCAACTTCATGGCCGAGCACGGCCGGGGATTGATCTGCGTTCCGCTTACCCAGGACCGGCTGGAACAGCTTGACATACCGGTCATGGTCCAGGATAACACGGCGCTCCACGGAACGACCTTTACGGTCAGCGTGGACGCCATCAAGGGAACCACGACCGGGATCTCTGCATATGACCGCGCGAAAACGGTCAAGGCGCTGATCGACAAAAAAACAAAACCGTCAGACCTGGCCCGGCCCGGGCATATCTTCCCTCTGCGCGCAGCCCAGGGTGGTGTCCTGCGCAGGGCGGGTCATACCGAGGCCAGTATCGACCTTGCAAGGCTTGCCGGTTTTTACCCGGCGGGCGTGCTCTGTGAAATAATGGATGCCAGCGGCCACATGGCGCGGCTGCCACAGCTGGCACGGATCGCAAAGAAGCTGCGCCTGAAGATCATTACCGTGAAAAATCTCATTGAATACCGCCGCCGGAATGAAAAACTCGTCACGCGCGTACTTGCGACGCGTTTGCCAACAAAGTACGGCGATTTCTCCCTGATCCTTTATGAGGATACCCTGAACCACGACCACCATGTCGCCCTGGTATGCGGCGAGGTCGCGGGCAAGAAAGACGTGCTCGTACGCGTGCATTCCCAATGTCTGACCGGTGATGTCTTCCATTCGCTGAGGTGCGACTGCGGAGACCAGCTGGATATGGCGCTGAAGCTCATAGCAAAGAACAAAAACGGCGTTTTCTTGTATATGAGGCAGGAAGGACGGGGCATCGGTCTGGCCAATAAGCTTAAAGCATACCAGCTGCAGGACCAGGGAATGGACACGGTCGAGGCGAATATCGCATTGGGCTTTGCGCCGGACCTGCGCGACTACGGGATCGGCGCCCAGATCCTGGCCGATCTGGGTCTTTCGACCGTACGATTGTTGACGAATAACCCCAAAAAGATCATCGGTCTCGAGGGTTACGGGCTGAAAGTGACGGAACAGGTCCTGATCTTTGCTCCTCATAAGCAAAATCTGAGATACCTGAGAACTAAAAAGGAAAAACTGGGTCATCTCATACCGGAGGCCGTTTTCGACAATAAGGATTATTAGGAAACAGTTAGTAGCGAACTTTGTGCATAAACACGGGAGGCAACGAATGAAGGAAATTAAAGGAAGTCTGATCGGCAAAGGCAAACATTTCGCGGTCATCGTCTCCAGGTTCAACGAATTCATATCCAGGAAGCTGCTGGAAGGCGCCATTGATTGCCTGTTGCGGCACGGTGTCAAGGACAGCGAAATCGAGGTGTTCTGGACGCCGGGCGGATTTGAAATACCCGGACTCGCTAAAAGGCTCAAGAGTACGAAATTCGATGGCCTTATATGCCTGGGAGCGGTTGTCCGGGGCGATACGCCCCATTTTGACTACATCGCCAACGAGGTCACCAAGGGCATCGCCACACTGAACCTGGAACCCGGGCCTCCGGTCATATACGGCATAATAACGGCAGACACGACTGAACAGGCCATCGAGCGGGCCGGCACCAAGAAAGGCAACAAGGGATGGGACGCGGCAATGACCGCACTGGAAATGGCCGACCTCTATACCAAGATAAACGTAAAACCAAAAACCAAACGATGAACGCGGTCACGACAGGGGATCATCAGCAGCGTGATCTGGCGGACATGGCGCAATGAGCAGGCGGCGGGCGAGGGAACTGGCGCTCAGGATCCTGTACTGGCATGAACAGGGAAACGGGAAAATCGAGGACATCATGGAGCAGGTGCTGAGCAGCCGGAAATATTCGGCGGATAATAAAATCTTCACCACCACCCTGGTCAAGACGACCATTGATAACCTGGCCAGCATTGACCTTGCGATCGTCAAGGTATTAAAGAACTGGCAGCTTGACCGGGTATCGCTTATTGACAAGCTGATCCTCCGTATCGGCGTATGCGAGATCCAATACATTCCCGAAATCCCGTACGAGGTCGCGATCAATGAAGCCATCGAGATCAGCAAAAAATACGGTGACGAGGATTCGCCGAAGTTCGTGAACGGCATCCTGGACGCGATCGCCAGCGCAGCAAAGGGTGACCGCAAGGCAAAGGACCATTGAAAGCAGCGATCATAAGCGATATCCACTCCAATCTGGAAGCCCTGCAGGCAGTGTTGAAGGACATCAAGAAAAGGCGCATAAAGAGCATTTATTGCCTGGGTGATCTCGTCGGTTACGGCGCGAATCCCAACGAATGCATCGCGATCGTCAGTCAGGAATCCGACGCCACGATCGCGGGCAACCACGACTACGCGGCAGTCAATAAAACCGATATTTCCACCTTCAACCCGGTGGCGGCTGAGGCTATCAGATGGACGCAAAAAAAACTGACCGAAGATTCAAAAAAGATATTAAGCAAATTGCCACTCACTCACTCCACCGGCGATCTGCTGCTGGTGCATGGTTCACCCAACAAACCGGAGCAGTGGCACTACCTTTTTGCCCTGGATGATTTCCATCATCAGTTCAGTGCGTTTATGGAACAACTCTGCTTTGTCGGTCATTCTCACATCCCGAGCGCGGTTTTTCAGGATACGAACAGTTACACGGATTTCCTGAGGGAAAATCCTTTCCCGCTCCTGAAAAAAAGACGATATATCATCAATGTCGGGAGCGTTGGGCAACCCAGGGACCTTGATCCAAGAGCCTCCTACGCGATCTATGATGGCAATAATGATTCACTTGAGATCATCAGGGTGGAATATAACATTCCCCTGGCCGAGCAGAAGATCGTCAAGGCCGGCCTGCCCGAAGTGCTGGCTGAAAGGCTATCGGCCGGGAAATGAAAAGCTATCGGGTAAACCTTATTCTTCAGAAGTTGTCTAAAGTAATGGAAAATAATGTGTTTTTGCTGTTTTTACTGTTTTTACCATTTTTACCATTTTTACCATTTTTGCCATTTTTGCAGGAGTGGGCATGAAACATAAGGGTCCAGTATCAAAAATGAAAGAGGATCTATTGGAAAAAACAACGGAACTCAAGCAGACAAAGGATAAATACCTGCGGTCGGTCGCGGACATGGACAACTACCGCAAGCGCATGGACAAGGAAATGGATGAACATAAAAAATATTCGAAGGTCGATTTTTTTCTGAAAATCATTCCCGTGCTCGAGAATTTCGACCGGGCGCTCTGCGGTGCGGAGATGAACGAGGATTTCGAAAGTTTCCGAAAGGGTTTGGAGATCATAGATCGACAATTCAAGGAAACACTTAAAAGTCTGGGCTTGAAAGAATTCTCCGGCCTCGGTGAGACCTTTGATCCGGCAAAACATGAGGCAATCGCGGTCGTTACCGTAAACGACAAACCGGAAAATACCATCGTTGAGGAAATCAGCAAGGGGTATGTAGTCGGCGACCGCGTGATCAAACCTGCAAAAGTAATGGTTTCCAAACAAGTTGAAGGAGGACAAGAAAATGCCGAAAATAATAGGGATTGATTTAGGAACAACAAATTCGTGCGTTGCGGTCATGGAAGGCGGGCAGCCGGTCGTTATACCGAACCCCGAAGGAGGAAGAACCACGCCATCGGTCGTCGGTTTTACAAAATCGGGTGAACGCCTGGTCGGTCCGCTCGCGAAAAGGCAAGCGATCACCAACCCGACCAACACGGTGTACTCGATCAAACGGTTCATGGGCCGGAAGTTCAATGAAGTGCCGAAGGAAGCGAACCGCGTGCCTTTCAAGGTCGTCGAGCATCAAAACGGCGACGCCTGGGTCGAGGTCATGGACAAGAGCTATTCACCGCCCGAAGTTTCGGCCATGATACTTCAGTATCTTAAACAATCGGCCGAATCCTACCTGGGTGAGAAAATAACAAAGGCCGTCATCACAGTGCCGGCTTATTTCAACGACTCGCAGCGGCAGGCGACCAAGGACGCGGGTAAAATCGCCGGGCTTGAAGTTTTGAGGATCATAAACGAACCGACGGCTTCATCCCTGGCCTACGGGCTGGACAAGAAAAAAGCCCAGAAGATAGCGGTCTACGATTTCGGCGGCGGGACCTTTGATATATCCATCCTGGAAATCGGAGAAGGGGTTTTCGAGGTCAAGTCGACGAACGGAGACACACATCTCGGCGGTGACGACCTTGATGAACGCATCATGAACATCCTGGCCGATGAATTCATGAAAGAGCACAATAATATTGATCTGCGCAAGGATCTGACCGCTCTGCAGCGGTTAAAAGAAGCCTCGGAAAAAGCCAAATGCGAGCTTTCGACCGTCATGGAAACCACGATCAGCTTGCCGTTCATCGGTTCGGACGTCGACCGCACGCCCCTGCACCTTGAGATGAAAATAACCAGGGCCAAGCTCGAAGCGATCGTCGATGACCTGGTCCAGCGGTCCCTGCCGCCGTGCAAACAGGCGCTTCTGGACGCTAAGCTGACGCCGCAGGAGATCGATGAGGTCATCATGGTGGGCGGGCAAACGCGCATGCCCAAGATCCAGTCAATAGTCCGCGAGTACTTCGGCCGCGAACCTCACAAGGGCATCAACCCTGATGAGGTCGTTGCCGTCGGCGCCGCGATCCAGGCGGCAGTGCTGGGCGGCGATGTGAAAGATATTCTCCTGCTCGACGTCACGCCGCTAACGCTGGGCATTGAGACCCTTGGTGGGGTAATGACATCGATCATCCCGCGTAACACCACGATCCCGACAAAGAAATCGCAGATCTTCACGACCGCCGACGACAATCAGACCGCGGTCACGGTCACCGTACTTCAGGGCGAACGCACCCTGTCGCATCAGAACCGGGTATTGGGGCGGTTCGACCTGTACGGGATCCCGCCGGCGCCCCGTGGCATCCCCCAGATCGAGGTCTCTTTCGACATCGACGCGGACGGCATCTTGCATGTCTCGGCGAAAGACCTCGGTACCGGGAAAGAGCAGAAGATCCGGATCACGGCTTCGAGTGGCCTGTCCAAAGACGAAGTGGATAATATGGTCCATGAAGCCGAGGAGCATGCCTCCGAAGACCGCAAGCAAAAAGAACTGATCGATGCGAGGAACCAGGCGGATAGCATCATCTATTCCGTGGAAAAAACCCTGCGTGAGTACGGCGAAAAGATCTCGGTCGACGAACGCGGTGAGATCAGTAAAAAACTGGAGGTCCTGAAGAATAAGAAGGATTCGGCGGATATCAACGGCATCAAGCAGGCGATGGACGACCTCCAGCAGTCAGTGTACAAACTTTCGGAAGCCGTCTACAAAGGCTCAGCACAGGCCACGCCGGAGGCACCTACGGAACCTCCAAAAACCGAACCCAAACCGGAACCGCCGGGAGCGGGTGCGGACGGAGCAGATTATCGCATCGTCGACGAAGAGGGCAAAAATGATAAATCCTAAGCACAAAATGCTAATCTCCGCTTCGTGTCGAATACTCAGCATGAGACATAAACAAATTCAAAATACAAAATCATGCCGTTGTTTTGGATTTGGGTGATTGGGGTTTCGGTATTGTTTAGGATTTAGATATTCGAGTTTAGAATTTCATCTTCGCATAACGAAGATATGAAGAAGGATTATTACCAGACCCTGGGCATCAGCCGTAGCGCCTCGCCTGAGGAGATCAAGAAATCATACCGGGATCTGGCAAAAAAATGGCATCCCGATATGAACCCCGACAATAAAAAAGAGTCGGAAGAAAGATTCAAGGAAATATCCGAAGCCTACGAAGTGCTTATGGACTCCAAGAAAAAGGAACTATATGACCAGTACGGGCATGAAGGCGTCTCTCAAACGTTCGGTGGCGGCGGGTTCAAATGGGAAGACTTCACGCACTTCGATGACCTGCAAGGTATTTTCGGCAACTTGGGCGATATCCTCGGCGGATCGATGTTCGAAGATCTTCTTAGCGGCGGCTCACGGGCCTCTCAAACCCGCAGGAAACGGGGCGGCGACCTCCACGTGATACTGAGCGTCACGCTGGAAGAGATCTTTGCCTCCGCGCACAAGGAATTCAAATTCAACCGGTTTGAAGCCTGTCAGCCGTGCCATGGCAAAGGCGGGTTCGATTTTATGACTTGTCCCCGGTGCAAGGGAACGGGGCAGGTAAAGACCCAGGGCCGCAGCGTCTTCGGCATGATTTCCATGATGGTCTCGACCTGCCCACAGTGCCAGGGTAAAGGTGAGACTATCAAGAACCCATGCGTCAAATGCGGCGGGCAGGGCCGCATCCGGGCGTCCCGCACCATCGAGATCAAGGTACCGCTGGGTATCGCCACCGGTCAATACATCGTTCTGAAAGGTGAAGGTCATTATGCAACCGGCGGCAAAGGCGACATCATCGTCGAGTTTGAGGAAAAACCGCATGATTATTTTGAACGGCGCGGCGATCACCTTTATATCAGGATTCTGACGCCGTATTCGAAACTCATCGCGGGCGGCACCATCGATGTCCCCGGGCTCAACGGCGGCAAGGACACGATCAAGATCCCCAAAGGCACGAGCGCACCCGAGATCATCAGGGTCCGGGGCAAGGGCATGCCGCGCATACGCGGAGGTTTTGGCGACCTGTACGTGGAAATCGACCTGAAACCGCTGGAAACCACCGACAAAAACTTGAACAGCGTAATTGAGCAGTTAAAAAAATACGAAGGAGAACCAGCACCCAAAAGAAGGGCGTCGGAATAGACGATCCGATCGTTCATGATCCACCCCCACAATCTTCTTTACGCTCCGCCATCATGCATCACCAGCACTTCGATACTTTTCAGCGGCACGTACTGCCACTACATCACCGATGTGCTGCGGCTGCAGCCCGGCGACAGCATCCAGGTCACCGACGGCCGCGGTAAAGTCTTTGCCGCGTGCATTTCCTCAACGACGAGATCAAAGGTCCTGGCGAGCATAACCGCGCAGTCGGTCATTGGACCACCAGCATCGGTCCGCGTCGACATTGCCTTCGCGCCGATCAAAGGCAGCCGCAACGACCTTATCATCGAAAAAGGCACCGAGCTTGGGGTACGGAGATTTATGCTTTTCCCCACCCGGTTCTCCGTCGTTAAAAACCCGGGGGCTGCAAAAGTCAAACATCTGGAGCGGATCGCGGTCTCGGCCATGATCCAATCCCAACGGTTTTACCTGCCATCCGTGGAATTAATAAAAAAAACAAAATCCCTGGTACAGGAATTTTCGCAGTATGACCTCGCGCTCCTCGGCGACCCCTCCGGATCCCGGGAGATCCCCGGCGGCAAAAGGTCGCTTTTATGGATCGTCGGGCCCGAAGGCGGGCTGGCGCCTGAGGAAATAAACCTGTTCCAGGATCACGGCGCCGTACCTGTTTCCCTGGGGTCTGCCCGATTGCGCAGCGAGACCGCGGCACTGAGCGGCCTGGTTAAGATCCTGGTCGCATACCAGAGCCTATAACTATATCGGGTGAGGGACCGGCACGCTCCCGGAGTTATGCTACCCGGGCACAACACATTATTGACTTTTCACCGAATATCAATATCATATATTTAAACAGGAGGACGTTCAGTGGCATTTACAATTGGATCATTTTTTCGATCGATAAAGGGTTATTTTATGAGTGATATCGCCATCGATCTGGGTACCTGCACGACTTTGATCTATATCAACGACCGCGGCATCGTGCTCAATGAACCGACCGTGGTCGCGATCGACACACGGAGCAAAAAGTATCTAGCCGTCGGCGATGAAGCAAAAAAGATGCTGGGCAAAACGCCCGAGAACATCAAGGCGATCAGGCCCATGAAGGACGGGGTAATCGCCGATTTCGAAATGGTGGAACTGCTCTTGCGCGTATTCATAGAGAAGGTCCAGAAAAAAAGACTGCTCACGAGGCCACGGATCATCATCTGCGTTCCCTCAGGCATTACCGAAGTGGAAAAACGCGCTGTTCGCGATTCTGCCGAAGCCGCCGGCGCCCGGGAAGTATACCTGGTCTCGGAACCAATTGCTGCGGCCATCGGCATTAACCTGCCGGTCCACCTCCCCACCGGCAACATGGTAATCGACATCGGCGGCGGAACCACGGAGATCGCTGTTATAGCGCTCTCCGGCATCGTCACCAACAACTCGATCCGGGTGGCCGGCGATGAAATGGACGATGCCATCGTTCAATTCATAAAAAAGAATTATAACCTCATCATCGGCGAACAAACCGCGGAAGAGATCAAGATCGCGATCGGCAACGCGTTCCCGACCGAGGAAGATAAGACCATCGAGGTCCGGGGCCGCGATCTCGTAGTGGGGATCCCCAAGACCATAAAATTCACCAGCCATGAAGTCCGGGAAGCCATCCAGGAACCGCTTTCCATGATCATTGAAGCGATCCGCTTGACCCTGGAACGGACCCCGCCGGAACTGGCGGCCGATATCGTGAACGCGGGCATTTATATGACCGGCGGCAGTTCCATGCTCCGCGGGTTTGACGCGCTGATCAGAGAAGAAACCAACCTGCCGGTCACCGTGGCGGAAGAACCGAACAAGGCGGTCGTGCTGGGCGCGGGCCGGATTCTGGAGGACATGCCTAAATTTGAAAAGGTGATCCTGAGTTTGAAACGAGAGTAGTTATTTGTTACGCAATCAACTCGTACTTTCCATCTGCCTTGCCTTCATAGCGATCATTCTCATGCTGGTCAATGATCAGGCGAGCCTGAATATCTCGGCCGAGCTGTCGCCGTTCCTGCTTTTTCCGCTAAGAACTGCGGGCAGCTATATCCAATTCCTGTCCGTATCCCGCAGTCGCATCAATGACCTCGAGATCCAGATCAGCGAACTGGGCCTGGAAAACACCCGGCTTAGGAAAAAGCTGCAGACCGACAGCGTTGAGCTGGTCCCATCGGCGTACCGTTTCATTACGGCGCACATCATAGGTCGGGATCCGTCGGATTTCAACGGTTTTTTGTATATCGACAAAGGCAAAAAAGACAGCCTTTACGCCAATCAACCGGTGGTCATCGCGGGCCGGCTGGTCGGCAAGATCAAACAAGTCGGCGGCAACTACAGCATCATCGAGACGATCGAAAATAGGAATATTGCGATCAGCGCATTTGACGGACGGTCCGGTATCAACGGCATCGTCAGATACCACGACGGGCTGAGCCTTGATTACGTGAAGATCAGCGATGACATAACTGCGGGAGACTCGATATACACGTCGGGGATGAGCGAGACCTTTCCCCCCGGGATACTGATTGGGAGCGTGGCGAGCACATATGAAACCGGCAACCTTCTTTTCAAAAGTGTGGAATTGACGCCCGGCATCCAGATCAACCGGCTATACTACGTCCACATCCTGGTCCAGTCAGAAAGTACAAGCATGCCGGATCAGGTCATCATTGATATCAGACCAACCAGAGCTCCCGAGCCGAACTCGAACCCATGAGATATATCGCTTATATCGCGCTACTGTACCTGTTCTTGCCGTTAAACCACCTGCTTGACCTGGTAACGGTCATGCTTTTTTTCATCATCTTCAACGAAAATGATTGGTTCGCCATTCTATTTTCATTCTTTGCCGGCCTGCTCATCGACCTTTACAATCCGACATTCCTCGGTCTCAATGCGCTCACCTATACCATTCTGGCGCAGGTCCTCCTGTATGTCAAACGATTCGTGGCCCGGGATCTGATCACGGTCCTCCTTGCTTTTGCCGTATTTTTCCTGCTGAAGGTGATCCTGGTCACGGTCGTTACCGGAAGTAAGATCACGCCGGCTCCGCTGATCCTCACGGTTGCAGCCTGCGTGCCTTTGTATCTTACGGCGAATAAACTCGTGTTTCGCACATGGCTGAGGCACTGAAAAGGTTCCGGCTGGTCAGATTTGCGCTTTTCTTTTTTTTTGGACTGATCCTCGTTTTCAGCATCCGCCTTCAGGTCATCGATGGTAGAAAATATTACCGGCTGTCAGAAGAAAACCGCATAAAGAAAAAGTTCGTGCCGGCGCCGCGCGGTATTATCTATGACCGCGAGGGCCGCGTGATCGCCAATTCACGACCGGGTTTTTATGTATCGGTCATACCGGCGCTGGTGGATGACCAATCGCTGAGCGCACTCGCTCGGATCCTGAAAATCGAGCTGACGGCGATTAAGGACAAGATGGCAATGGAAAAAAATCCCTATATTTCGGTCAAGATCGCACATGACATCGAGTTTGGACAGCTTTCGATCATTGAAGAGTTACACGAAAACCTGACTGGCGTAGAGGTCGGGGTTGAACCAGTGCGCAACTACCCGTATAAGGCCGCGCTCGCGCATCTGATCGGGTATGTCGGCGAAGCCACTTCAAAAGAATTGAGATCGACGGACGATTACATCATCGGTGATTACATCGGCCGCATGGGCATTGAAGCGCAGTATGAAAGTAAACTTAAAGGCACCAATGGCATTGAATATATTGAGGTCGACGCCCGAGGCCGGGAGGTCGGCGATGTGCTTGACAAACGGCCAGTCCCGGTCATTCCCGGGAACGATCTTTATACCACGATCGACCTGGCGCTTACCGAGTCCACCGCCACTTACCTGAGCGATTATGAGCGCGCGGCCGCAGTAGTCATCGTCCCATCGACGGGCGAAGTGCTGGTATTGTATTCCAAACCGGGATTCGATCCAAACGGCTTCATCCATGGCTTGCGATACGATGAATGGCAGTTGTTGTATAACTCCCCGGACGCGTGCATGTACAACCGCGCGATCATGAGCTGCTACCCGCCCGGTTCCACGTTCAAGCCTTTTGTCGCCCTGTCGGCGCTCGATGCCGGCATGGTGACAGAAAACCGGTACTTCGAATCTTGTGCCGGTTCATACCGGCTGGGGAACCGAAGGTTCGGCTGCTGGAAAAAACATGGCCGCCTGCCCCTGGTAGACGCCATCATCCAGTCGTGCGATGTTTATTTTTACCAGCTGGGCAGGTTCACGGGCGTGGACACGATCGCTTCCCGGTCGGCAGCCGCCGGTTTCGGAAAAAAGACCGGCATCGATCTGCCCCAGGAGAAAGCCGGGATCATGCCGGACCGCGCGTGGTTTGTTTCGCGCTATACGAAATACTGGACCGAAGGTCACGTGCTGAATCTGAGTATCGGGCAGGGTGACCTCCTTGTCACACCCTTACAATTGGCCTGTTCTTATCTGGTCTTTGCCAATGACGGCACGATACCGATACCGCATCTTGTTCTGGGGGCAAAATCGATGTTTCGCAAGACCGGTTTATCCCGCGAGGCCATAGAGGTGGTGAAAAAAGGATTGTTCGGCGTCGTAGCCGCAGGCACCGGTGTCCTGGCCCGCGTCGAAAATATCGAGGTGGGAGGGAAAACCGGAACCGCCGAGAATCCACACGGGGACGACCATTCACTGTTTGTCGGTTATGCTCCGGTCGAGCATCCCGATATTCTGGTCTGCATAGTCGTCGAGAATGCCGGACACGGCGGCAGCGTCGCAGCGCCGATCGCCGGACGGATCATGAAAGTATATTTCGCTAACAAGGACAGCGTTCATGGGTCGAACTGACACGCGGATCATATTCGCCGCCGTCATCCTGTCGATCATTGGACTGGTCATGATCTTCTCGACCGGCGGTCTCAACGCGCTGCTCAAGCAGAGTATCTGGCTGGGCATATCGCTGGCAGTCTGCATTGCCTTCGCGCGGATCTCGCCCCGCTTCTGGATCGCCCTGTCACCGTACGTCTATTTCGTGGTTGTGGTTCTGCTGCTGCTAATATTCTTTGCTTCCAGTGGTTATCCCCGGCGCTGGTTCCATTTGGGAGAAATATCGATACAGCCGTCGGAGTTCGCGAAGCTGGGCACTATTATCTTCCTCGCGGCATATCTGGCAAGGCAGAAAAAATTCGAAAAGTTCACTCATATGCTCATACCACTGGTCATCATCAGCCTGCCGGCGGCACTGGTTTTCGTCGAACCGGATCTGGGCGCAGCCCAGATATTCTTCCCCATTTTAGTGGTCATGTTTTTCTGGGCGGGGATGCCTGGCGCCAAGATCTTCATTTTCTTCTCGCCCTTGCTGTCGGCCATCGCCAGCTTTTCCATCTACCTATGGGTCGTCTACATCGCCGGCTTCGTAGTGTTTTTAGCGCTGAGGAAAAAACTGAGTGACCTGGTGTACGGCCTGATCACCAATCCTCTTGCCGGCCTCATGATGCCCGTCATATGGAACTCTCTGAAGGTATACCAGCAGAAAAGGATCATCTCTTTTCTCGCGCCCTGGCTCGATCCGCGCGGCATGTCATGGCAGGTGATCCAGTCCAAGATCGCGATCGGTTCAGGACGCATCCTGGGCAAAGGATTCCTGGCGGGCACGCAGAAAAAATTCGAATTCCTGCCGGAACGGCACACGGATTTCATATTCAGCTGCATCGGCGAGGAATTCGGCCTGATCGGCATCATCGTGGTACTCGCGCTATACACTTTCATGCTGTACCGGATCCTGGATCTCGCCCAGGAGGCGAGAAACAGATTCGCGAGCATATTCACCATCGGCGTTTTCACGTGGTTCGCTTACCAGACCGTCATCAATACCGGCATGACCATGGGGCTCCTGCCCATCACCGGCGTACCCCTGCCGTTCATCAGTTACGGAGGGTCCTCGCTCCTGGCGTGTTTCCTGGCGGTCGGCATGCTGCTCTCCATATCTCGCACCAGACTGGAGTATTAGGATTCGGTTCCGCTGCCCACCCATTGACGAACCACCATTTACGGATATAATGCTTCCACGTCTATACCATTCGTTTTATTCGTATTCTTTCATTCGGTTAATTCGTAATGAAAAGGAGTTTAAATGAAAATTAAGGTCGTCAATAAATCCATTCTTGATTTTGACGGGGATCTAGTGATCGTGAATCTTTTTGAAGGCGTGAAAAAACCGGGCGGTGCCACCGGCGCCGTCGACCGGGCAATGGGCGGTGCCATTTCCAGGGCAATAAACAATGGCGAGATCACCGGGAAACGGGGCGAAACGCTCATCATCCACACGCTGGACAAGATCAAGGCGCGACGGGTCATGGTCGTCGGTCTGGGTAAACCGAACGCCTTTGGGCTCGAAAGCATCAGGAAAGCGGCCGGCGCTGCTGCGCTTGCGGCGAAAAAGGCACACCTGAAAACGATCGCCATGATCGTTCACGGTGCCGGCATCGGCGGTATCGATCCGGAGCAAGGCGCACGCGCCGCGGTCGAAGGCACGATCCTTGCTCTGTATGAATTCACCGAATACAAAAAACCGGAAATGACCGGTATCGGATCGATATCCATCTTCGAAAGCGACCGGGGAAAGTATCCAGCGATAAAGCACGGCGTCGAGACCGGCCGGATCATCGCGGAAGCTCAGAACACAAGCCGTGACCTGAGCAACGAACCGGCGAATAACCTGACGCCCGTCCTCCTGGGGCGACGGATCAAAGCCTTTTTAAAAGAGCAGCGCCTGGATAAAAAGATCGCCTGCACGATCCTCGGACCCAGGGAACTGGCGCTCAAACGTTTGGGCGCGCTGCTTTCGGTCAGCCAGGGCAGCGATCATGAACCCCAATTCATCACTCTGCGATACAAAAAATCCGACCGCCCCTTGATCTGCCTGATCGGTAAGACCGTAACGTTCGATTCCGGCGGGATCTCGCTTAAGGATCCGGAAGGCATGCAGCGCATGAAGGGCGACATGTCAGGCGGTGGCGTGGTCTTCGCGGTCATGGCGGCACTGGCCAGGACCGGTTCAAAGGTCAATGTTATGGCGTTGATCCCGGCGGTCGAGAATATGCCTTCCGGAAGCGCGTCGCGGCCCGGTGACGTGGTGCGGGCGATGAACGGCAAGACCATCGAGATCATCTCGACCGACGCCGAAGGCAGGATGACGCTGGCCGACGCGATCTGCTATGCAGAATCCCGGGGGGCAAAGGTCATCGTTGATATCGCCACCCTGACCGGCGGTTCAATGATCGCTTTTGGCGATATCACCGCTGCGGTCATGGGCAATGACGCGCGGCTAATTGAGAAACTGCTTACGATCACCCATGAGACCGGCGAAAGGATGTGGGAACTGCCGCTCTTCGAGGAATACGAAGAAAAAATAAAAAGCGACGTCGCCGACCTGAAGAACTCAGGCGGTCGTGGCGGAGCGCCGATCACCGCTGGCATCTTTCTCAAGGCATTTGTCAAGGACGCACGCTGGGTGCACATCGATATCGCCGGCAAGGAATTCGCCGATTCCGAAAGATTTTATCAGCCAAAGACCGCGACCGGCTTTGGTGTCAGGACCCTCTTCGAGTTCTGCCGCCAGATTTAACGAACGGTTATTTGGTCTTTTCCCCGCTTTTTGCCTGTTTGTATTTCTGCAGCTGTTTCTTCAAATACTCGCTCGTTGGTTCAAGCTTAAGCGCCTGCTGTTCCCATTTTACAGCGTTCGAATAATCACCGGCTGAGTAGTACGCTTCAGCGACCGTGTCCATGATGTTCGTGTCTTCGGGTGCCAGCGCGTTGGCATCAAGCGCCAGACTGATGGCCTTCTCGGGCATGACCTTGCGAGTGGCCAGTGCCCAGGCCAGCGAATTATAGACTTCCGCGTTGTCGACTTTTTCCTGCGTCATGCGGTCGATGATCATAAGCGCGTATTCGGTCTCCGCGGCACCGCCGTTGTCGAGGTAACTTTCAACCACGAAATTACTTTCCCACAGGTTATACAGCCGGTCCAGTTCACTGACCGCGGCGGTATCGTCGTCCACGTGAAGATCGACCAGCCGGTCGTATTTTCCTTGATACCCGCCTTTTTCCTTGACCACCAGGATCGCGGCCGACTGCCGGCCCCGCTTATCCCCGCCGGCATTATCGCCCGCTTTCAAAGCGCTCATTATCCGGCGCGCCAGCGGACCCGGCGTTTCCAGGAAAGCTTTTTCCATGGACAAAACCACATCCTCGGAAACAAGGATATTTCCCTGGACCGAATAGTACTCGCCGGTCCGGTGACCGGCCCAGGCATTGGCGCCCTTTCCTGTATAAGCCGCGACCTGACCGTCTTTATCGATGATCGCCACCTGCCGGTCATCCCTGCCCGAATCTGCTTTTAACAGCGAATCAAGAGCGGCCTGCGCCGTAAAACCACTGGCCAGCAATTCTAAGCCATTAACTCCGTAATCGATATTCGCCAGCGCCTGGGTGGCGATCGCGCCGACGTTGATTTTTGCCCACGGCACGATGTACCCGACCGCGAAAACCCGGGAAGCGACACCCACCCCCGATTCCTTCGTATCCGGGTCATACGCGACTATCGAGAATGTGGCAAAAGCGAAATTTGCAACGAACAAAACAGCCGTCAGTGCTGCTGTCGTCCTGCGATCCATGGATCCTCCTTTGCTATGTTTTTAGCGGTTTCAATATTTTTTCAAGTTCATCCACGTCTGCGCATGCCAGCTTTTGGGCATCAGGATATTTCGCGAAAAGCACTGGCGTCACAGAATTGACCTTCTTGTCCGTGGTCTGTGCCGAGAGGATTACGGCGATCAAGAGTTCGAAATTGCTTGTATGGTCAAGTTCGATCTTCGGTTGGGGAAAATGTTTTACCAAACCGGAAAGCATGAAAGTGGCAGTCAAGTTTATTTTTTTGATCATACCCTGTGGAGCGTAATAGAAGGTTATCTTAGAATCTGCTGGGTTATGTTAGCGATCATGTCGACCGGGTAGCGGAGCAATCCGACGGTCAAAAGCGAGAGGATTCCGAGGATGACCACCACCAGCGACATCAGGTCAAATTTTCTGCCTGCCTTAAGATCAATGGGCACCCCCATAAAAACGATTGTCCAGAGACGCATCATGTACAAAATACTTAAGACAGCGGCAAGCCCAATGCCCAGCGCGACAAAAAGATTATGCTGCTGGAGGGCGCCAAGGATGATCAATACTTTGGCAAAAAATCCGCCAAAGGGCGGAATGCCCATTATGGATAGCGCACAAAGCAGAAAACCAAAACCATCAGCGGGGAAGAGTCTTGCCATTCCGCGTAATTTCCTGATATCGCGTTCCTTCGCATAATGATCAATAACGCCGACGCCAAGGAACAATCCTGCCTTGGCGATACCATGTGCTAAAATGTAAAAAAGAGCGCCCGCGACCGCGGCCGGATTGCCTAATGTAAAACCGATCAGGATCAATCCGATCTGGCTGATGGTGGAATAAGCGAGGATGCGCTTCATATCGTTTTCCACGAGCGCAGCGCAGGCCGTCACTATCACGCCGATCAGAAGCAGCACCAGGAAAAACCCGTTGAACCCTGGCGGCAAGACCAGGGCGGTGAGAAAGATCCGGGCGAACGCGAACGCCCCGATCTTGACAAGGACTGCGGCATGCAGCAGGGCGGTGACCGGTGTCGGTGCGACGCCGGCGTCCGGCAGCCAGGTTTGTAAAGGCACCTGAGCGGATTTAGCGATTATGCCGATGACTATCAGTAAAGCCACGCCGAATGTCGGGACCACGCCCTGCAATTGGGTAAGGTTTAAAGTATGTGTCTTTTGAAAGAGAAGTTCGAAACCGATGAGCATGCATGCGGAACCAGCGATCGTGATGATAAAAGCCTTATCAGCGTTCACTAAATGCTGCGGTTCGTTGCGATGATGCCCGATCAAACGCCAGGAGCAGATGGCGGTCATTTCCCAGAATATGTACATGAGTATCAGGTTGCATGAGTAGACCAGCCCCATCATGGAACCGATAAAGAGCAAAACAAAGTAGTAGTACTCGCTTTGATGCTCATCGTCCCTCATATACCCGATCGAATAGATCACGATCAGCGCTCCGACCAAAGAAGAAACAAAAGCCATGAAAGACGACAGCGCGTCGGCCCTGAGGAAGAGGTCGAATCCGGGGATAAAAGGCACATGCCATGTATAGACATTGCCAAGCAGGTTTTGGGCAAGACGCAAAACCGAAAGAAGACACGTAAAGGCAGTGATCGCCACCGCCAGCGCCCTTTGGACACTACGCCAGCGGCCGAAGCAAAGGACAATGAAAGCGCCCAGGATCGGAATAAGTATCGTCGCGATCATCAACCCGGACCTCCGATCGATCCGAAATACCCGATCACATTACCGGCCTGAAAAGCCAGCAGCACGCTGACGATGATAAGGACAACGACCAAGAACTCTTCTATACCATACCGTTTCCGCGACTGGAGCACCGCGGGGCCCAAGAAGACCTTCCGGATCACGCGCAAGAACGCGACAAGGTTCAATAGGCTGCTTAAACCGATCATGCAGACAATGGACCCGTTGCCTTCGAAGAGCGACGTGGTCATATATTTGCCGAGGAAATTGGAACTGGGAGGAAGCGACGATAACATCAAACCACCGACAATGAACCCAACCGACATCACACCCGCGTTGTTAACCAGTCCGGTTATCTCCTGGACCTTGCTTTTGCCTGTCAATCTGAACGCCGTCTTGATGCCCATGGCGACCAGTAAAATCGCGACGACTGAATTGCACGTTTGCAGAAGACCGACCGCCAGGCTATGGCTGTAACCCAGCATGACAAAGCCGCATTGTCCGGCCGCGATCGCGAACAGGAACTTGTTAAGATTGTTTTCAGTGACCGCGATAAGCGGCCCGCCGACCAGAAGCAGCAGGGCGAAGACCTGCAGATCGAATATAGAACCCGTGGTTATGTAACCCAGCAAGGGCACAACCAAAACGATCAAACCCCATAAGACCAGCGACTTCAAAGTCGAGCTCAGGAGCCTGACCGTTTCCGCGATAACATAATTGAGCTGGTCGACAACGCGGTCGACGTACTTGAATACTATCGCCGCGGTTCCTTCGGCAAATTTCAAGAGCAAATTAAAGAGATCGTATACGCCGGCGGCGCCCTTTTCGTAAAGCATAGGCAGGTACTTTATATGCTTTATCGAAGAATAAAATTCGGTACCCGGAATCCGGGCTTCTTCACCTTCCATGATCTCGCCGCCGACAAAGATCCGGCTTTGCCTTGGTTTCAGGGCAGTGCCGGACAGGAAGATGATAAAACCGATAACGAGGGCTATAATTATGAGCATAACGGCGATCACCGGCGACCAATACCCGGAGCTCTGTATCGCGAAGGGCAGTGACGGCGCGATCAGGAACTTCATGGGGATCTGTGCCGCGAATATGCCAAAGACGATGCAGAAAAAAGCCAGAATCAGAGATGGTGCGACCAATTCGAAGCGGTTTTCTTTCACGCCATCGAATTCCTTGGGACGGCTACCCAGGAAAACCGAATGGATCATCTTCAGAAAAGAAGCGAGGGTCAAGACGCTGCCGAACATCGCGGCGATCAAGAATATCGGCCAGATAACAGTTTCCCGCGATAACTGGACTACGCCCTGATAAACCATCCATTTTGAATAGAAACCATTCAAGGGCGGGACACCGGAAATAGCCAGCGCGGCCACTATGAACGACAAAAAAGTCAGCGGCATTTTATTTCCCAGTCCGCCAAGTCGCTCCAGATCCGTGGTCTTTGTTCGATATTCAACACTCCCAGTTGATAGAAACAAGCAGGCTTTGTAAATCGTGTGATTGATCATATGGAATAATCCGCCGGCGATCCCGATGGGGATGCCCGTGCCGATCCCCAGGACCATATAACCAACCTGGGAAACCGCGTGGAACGACAATAATCGTATTGCTTCCTTCTGGATCATCGCCATCATCACGGCGGCGACGATCGTCACCGAACCGATGATCATCAATAGCAGCCTTAAAGGCATTGAACCGTGCAGGTCAAAAACAAAATAGGAAACCCTGATCAACATGTAGATGCCGAGCAGTTTATCAAGGCTCGCGGGGATGAAAGCCATCGTTGGCGCAGGGGCGACCTTGGCAGCTTCAGGAATCCAGCTGTGCAAAGGCATAGCGCCCGCCTTAGCAAGGATGCCGATAAGTATCAGGATATAGGCAAAGACCGCGAGGGGCTGATCAAGGCGCAAGGGATGATTTAAGGTCATCGTGGCAACGCCAAATTTTACGAATATCAAAATAAACCCAAGGATCAAGAAAACATCAGAGATGCCGATGATAAGAAACGCCTTTTGAGCGGCTCCTGAAGGGTCCTTGCGGGCAACCATCATCATCGCATAAAGCACCACTACCAGGAAACCCCAGAAAAAAACCAGCATGAATGGACTGTGGGAAAGCGCCGCGCCGTTGGCCGCCGCCAGCGTCAAAAGAATGTAAAAAACGTAGAAACGGCTCCCCGGATATCCGTGAAGGAATGATGGCGAATAAAGCGCCAGCAAGGCGGCAAAGGCTGAACAGCCCATGATGATGAAACTGCTCAAGGCATCCGCGTAGAGAGCCAGCGATAAACCGTAGAGGTTCATGATTTCGAACGAGAAGGGCGCCAGCCGAGCGGCGAGAAAGATCCTTATGGTCAGATAAAATACAAAAAGCGCAGCGCCAAGTCCCACCGCTCTCCTGATCGGCTTGATCAGAGCGAAGAAAGAGCATATTGCCGGAACGAGGATGGTCAGGATAAGGAGGGAACCGTTCGGGTCATTCATGCATCCACCTCGATCTTTGGAAACAGAGGCGTTCAGTCTTCATGAACGAATCGATTATATTCATATGCCGTGAGCTGTCAAACATATTCAGTATCCCCAGATCTCGTGAAGGTAGACGCTGCGCCGGCATGCCGGGCAAAGGAATCTGAGATGCTCGCTTCGGTACGGCGCAGCATCCTTGTTTCTGGGCAGATTCTCCTCGCCGTATTCCTGCGATAAAACCAGGAACAAGGTCGGGTTCGCGTAAGCAAGCTCGCCAACCCGGTGCGCGATCCACAGCAACTGCGCGCGCGTTGTGATCACGGTCCCGCAGCGCTCGCAGAGGATCAGCTCTTTCTCGATCGAGTTGGTGTAGCCATCCTTTGTTATCTGTACCAGGTCATATTCCTGGGTGTGCCGTATCCCATCTTTGGTCGTGCAGTACGCGACGCACTGGCCGCAGTACACGCACCGCTCCTGGTAATGGATCTCGCGTCTTATTTTTTTCGTTCTATTGTCTTCCTGAGCCCGGGCATTGGCCGGGCAAACTTCAACGCAGGCACCGCAGAGAATGCATTTATCAAGATCGAATTCTATCTTTCCCCTGAACCTTTTCTGCGCGGGCGATGGCTTTCCGGGGAATTGGCTCGTATAAGGTCCTTTGAATATCGCTTTGATCGCCTCGATCAGTTCTCTTATCTTAGGCTTGCGCATTTTTCCCCCAGATCATTTCTCTTGTTTTTTTCATAAGATATCCGTGTTCATCTAAGCCAATCCGGACTGTCGTTTGATCGTTTTGCCGAAAATCAGAATGACCAGGCCAACGATAAAACCGGCCATGACCAGTACCGTCGCCAGGACCGATGACCCGAAGCTAAATGCCGGGATCTTGAACGGCAGAGATGGATATACCAGTTTGCTGAGCGGGATCTGATGCACCAAAACGCCGAACACGATGCATGCAAGCGCAAAAACAAGGGTCGTCGCCATCATTTCGAACCGGATCTCGCACACTCTGTCCGATCCCTCCGGTCTCTTGCTTAGAAAAAATATGTAGACCATCTTCATCAGGGACATTACCGCCAGAACACTGCCCGATATCATTACCAGCAGGAATACCGGCCACAGGATCGTCTGCCCTGACAATTCCATTATGCCCTGATAGAGCATCCACTTCGAATAAAACCCGTTCAAAGGCGGCACGTCCGAAATCGCCAATGCCGTGATAATAAAAGCGATCGCTGTGAAAGGCATCCTTGGGATTATTCCGCGAAAATCGCTTAGCCGCGTTGTTTTTGTTCGGAATTCCACCGAGCCCGCCGACAGGATCAAACCGGCTTTAGAGATCACGCTGTTTATCATATGGAACAACCCGCCCGCAACGCCGACCGGACTGCCCGTCCCTATCCCCAGCACCACGAAGCCGACCTGGGCGACAGTGTGAAACGAAAGTATCCTCATGGCGTCATCCTGCGCGATCGTTTTTATCAAAGCTACCAATACGGTCATTGAGCCGATCGCCATAATGACCAGCCTGAGCAACAGTGAATTTGAAAGGTTAAAAATGTAATAGCATGACCTGATGAGCAAATATATCCCCAACAGATTGTTCAGACTCGCGGGTATGAATGCCATCGTGGACGCGGGTACAACCGTTGCGGCTTCTGCGGACCAGATCTCCGAAGGGATCGCCCCAGCCAGAACAAGCGCGCCGATCGACATCAGAATAAATGAGATTACCGGAAGGGGGCCGTCAAATCCTATCCTGGGTTCAACTGGAAAGCTCAGCCCATCGCTGTGTTTCATTAACAACATACCAATACCCACGATGATCAAGAAAACCGCGAGGCCATTTATCACTGCCGCCCTTCGGGCGGCAAGCGTACTGTCTTTTTTACCGATAAGCAGGAATTTGTAGATCAAAAACACCATGACTGCCAACGCCAGGCTCAGCATGAACGGACTGCCGCTGACAACAATGATATTTGCCACTGACAGAGCAACGGCAACGTACAGGTAGTAAATTCGCTCCCTGGGTGTTTTCAGCATCGCTCTCAGCGCATAAAACCAGATCAGAAATGCGATCGCTGAGATGAAGAGAAGTACCAGTCCCGAGAGGCTGTCAAGATAAAACCGGAAACCGACACCGGGGATCACGCTTATGGTATAGGCTATCGTGCTGGTCCTGGTGATGATGAACAATTGTATCGAGAAGAACAAGGTGAGAAAAAACCCCATAAAATTGAGTTCGTTCCTCAATAATTTGACAAAATACGCAAGGAGACCGGCCAGCACGGGAAAGAAAATGATATATAATATCTGGTTCATGTTCCCGACAAAGTCCTGTACAGCTGGTTTCCGTATCGCTTTTTGATCTTCTCGGTTTTCTGCCAGGAAAGTTTCAGCAGGTCAAGGCCGGAAAATTTCTTTTTGCCATCCACATATACCGCAGTTCTTTCAGTACAGCAGTAGCAGGGATCGACCGCCGCCAGGACCAACGCTGCGTCAGCGATGGAATAACCTTTGACCGCCACGACATTGGAGGGAATATTCATATAGCTGGGCGCGCGTATCTTATGCCGGACCGGCATATTAGAACCATCGCTACGGACATAGTGGAATACTTCGCCCCTCGGCGCTTCGTGCCGGCCGATCCCTTCGCCGACCGGTATTTCCGCTATTCTTTCCTCGATCGGGCCATCCGGCATCTGCTTGAGACACTGACGGATGATCTTGATGGATTCGAAGCATTCCAGCAGCCTTACTTTGGCCTTGGCCAGCACGTCACCCTCGTTGAAAACGATCGTGTTCCAGTCGATCTTGTCATAAGCGTCATAGGGATCGTCTTTACGCACGTCGATCGCACAACCGGACGCCCGGGCCGTGGGACCGAGCACGCCGTAAGCGATGGCATCGGCCTTCGGCAGAATACCAACCCCCTCTAACCGCGCCCTGATCACCGGGTCGTCGAGCACGGCTTTAGTGAACAGTTCTGCTTTCTTTTCCACTTCGTTCAGTACTTTTTCGATCCGGGGAAAATCTTCGGGCAGGATATCACGCCGTGCGCCTGCCACCTTGTTCACTGCGTAGTGGTTGCGGTTGCCCATGATCAGCTCGAAGAGATCAAGGATCGGTTCCCGGTACCGCCACACCCACATCCAGACCGTATTGTAACCGATAAAATGCCCGGCAAGACCGACCCAGAGAAAATGCGAGTGGAGCCGCTCCAGCTCGGCGACGATGGTCCGGATGTATTGCGCTCGAGGAGGCGCTTTGATCTTCCAGGCATCTTCCACGGCCATGACATAAGCGTATGGATGAGAATCCGAGCATATGCCGCATATCCTTTCAACGAGAAAAGGAACCTGGTCATAGGTCATCGTGGTTGCCAGGTATTCATGACCGCGGTGATTGTAGCCGAGATTGATCTCCATATCGATGACTTTTTCGCCCTCGACAATCAGCTTGAAGAACTCCGGCTCCTCCTGTAACGGGTGATAGGGCCCGATCGGTATGATCCGCTTCATGATCTACCTTTGCTTATCCTCGTAATCCCGGCGCAGTGGATACGCTGTATCAGGCCAATCATCAGGCGTCAGCAGGGGTGCCAGATTCGGATGCCCGATAAAATCCACGCCCAGAAGCTCATGGATCTCCCGCTCGATCCAGTTCGCCGCGGGCAGGAAATCAGTCAGGCTTTTGATGCTCAGATCATCCTTGGGCGCGACGGTCTTCACGTTATAATACGTGCCTGACGCGTCATGCGAGAAATTGTATATGATCTCGATACCGCGTCTTGTATCGATACCGGTAGCGATCGAAAAACGGCATTTTTTTATTTCGAAAAGGTACTGCGCCAGGTCATGGGCTAAAGCTCGGTCGATCGTGAGGTAGACCCGGCGGGGTGCGTGGACCTTGACCTCCAGACCCGGGTATTTCTTTTCCAGATCAGCGATCAGATCCGGTGAATACTCTTTGCGCATACCGCCGTCCTTTTTTGCTGCGGTCATTGTCTCATAACCTCTTAAGAGCCTTGACCACGCCCATAATTATCGCTTCGGGTTTGGGCGGGCAGCCCGGGATGTACACGTCGACCGGGATATGCTTGTCATAAGTTCCGACCGCAGTGTAAGAGTGTTCGAACATATGGCAATTGCAGGCGCACGTGCCCACGCCGATGACCAGACAGGGTTTGGGCGTCTGCTCGTACACCCGGAGCACCCGGGGCAGGCTCTTTTTGTTCAGAACCCCGGTAACCAGCAACGCATCCGCGTGGCGCGGCGAACCCACCAGAACGATCCCAAACCGCTCAACATCCCAGCGCGGCGTCAGCACGTCGAGTATCTCAATATCACAGTTGTTGCATGATGCCGCCGCTACATGGAACACCCACGGCGATTTTTTCAAACCCCACAACTTGACGTTACCCACCTTTGACTCCCTTAAAAGCCCAAAAAAGCCAGTATCAAACCAATGACCGCTACCGGCCCAAGGACGAACCAGAAAAATTTAAGCGCCTGGTCTATCCTCAAACGCGGGTTCGTGTTTTTGATCAGGACCATAAGAACGATGATCAACAGGAATTTCAGCAGCGCAGTCCAGCTGGTGAGCCCGCCCCAGAGCATAGTGATAATGTACACCGGCAGAACGACCAGCATCATCGCGCGCGTGAGCCGGTACACAGCCAGCGCGACACCCGAATATTCGATATACGGACCGCTCATGATCTCCTGCTCCGCCTCTGGCGTATCGAAAGGAACATAACCAACCTTTGCCTGAGCCGAAAGCAGCATGACGACACATGCGATCACGCCTGAAACCGAATAAAGATGGGGGTGCGCGGCTTGAGACGCCAAGATCTTCGAGACATAGATACTGCCGCCTGATTTAAGGATGACCGTGGCCGTGGCGAGCAGGAACGGCAGTTCATAGGCAAAGTACAGCGTCATCTCCCTCGAAGCGCCGATGCTGGCAAGGGGGTTTTTCGACGCCGAGCCACCGATGATTATCGACAGCGGCAGCAGCGCAAAAAGATATATTATCACAATAAGATCGCCAATAAAAGATGACCCGGGCCGAAAATTCATGATGAAGAGCATCACCGACAGCGTGGTGACCGCTATCAGACCGATCAGCGGCGCGAGGAAGAAAAGAAATTTTGAGGCTCCCTCGGGAACCATCGTTTCTTTCAACAACAGTTTAAGAAAATCAGCGTATGGCTGGTACCATGGCGGGCCTACTCTCCACTGAACGCGCGCGGTCACCTTGCGTTCAACCCACGTGAGAAATAACCCGGCGAACGCGGTGAAGATAAAACCCGGAAAGACCACGTACGCGAAGATGGTCGTCAACACGTTCATTATTTTCTCCTCACGAACGCGTCCTTTGAAACAAAGCGCACGCCGAGCTCCAGTTTGTCGATCTCCTCATCGCTCAGATACTTCAACGCGCCCGATGAACAAGCGGCCACGCAGCGCGGACCCGCTTCGCGGTCGCGGCAGAGGTTGCATTTCTGCGATATGCGGCGCACCAGCGGCATGTCGATGACCCCGAAAGGACAGGCCAGCGCGCAACTGTGGCAGCCCGTGCATATGTAAGCGGACCGCTGCACGATGCCGGTCGCCTCATCGCGGGTAATGGCTGACACGGGGCAGGCTGCGGCGCAGAGAGGCTCGGTGCAGTGCTTGCAGGCCAGAGGCAGATAGGCAGTTACCTCAAGATCGGCATGGCGGATGCGTGCCTCGCCTTTAAAGGCAGCGCGGCAGGCAGCCTCGCAGGACCGGCACCCGCAGCATACGTCAAGATCGAGCACTATTCTTTGCGCCATATCTTAACTGCGGTCGGCATGAAGCGGACCGTTTGTTCATCGATCCAGTAATCAAAAAGACCCCTGGTCAGGCTGGTCTCGGCCGGCACCGCGATCACGCCCGGGTCTGTATCATGAGAGATCTTTGCCGGCAGGCTCTGCCGGGATTGCGCCGATTCGACAACGACCGTTTCGCCATCCTTGACGCGCAGAGCCGCGGCATCCTCGGGATTGATCTTGAGCATCTCCGGTTCGAAAAACGCGCCAAAACAAAAAGCTAGTTTTTCGCCTACCAGCCGGTAACTCTTTTTCTTCCGCTGCCGGGACCGCTCTACGGCCTGTCCGACCCGGGCTTTAAGGTTTGCGGCAAGCCTTGGCGCTGCCGCTGATTTTTTTTCAGCCGGACTGGTATTTCCAGGCAGCGGCAGCAGTTCTAAGATCGTCCGCACACCGCTGGGCGCCAGGACCGCCCCGCTGATCGTCTTTTCACCAAAGATTGTCGTCACGGTCCCCGCCTTTTCGATGTTCAAAGCCAAAGGCATGGCCGTGCAAGATCCCACCCGCCATGGCGTGGCAGCGACCAGGTGGACGCCTTTCAACTCCTTTGCCAGTTGAGGATAATGGTGCGGAAAGAGCTCGCCCAGGCATAACAGGTTCTTTATCCGCTTTTCCCTGATGCGGTCCATGATCATGGCAAAATCAACGCCGCCGGGATAACCGGCAAACTCGTAAAGCGGTACCAATTTCATGCCCGAGTGATCACGCAAAAGCCTGAGTCCTTCGGTCCAGAGCGAGTCATCATACGAGCGTCCAAAAGGCACGGAAGCGAACATGAGCCCGCCCGAGCCCGCGTTCTTAATAAGCTGCGATATGCCGTTGATGGTTGCGGCCGCCACGCCAGTTGTCTCCTCGATCCCCTGGTCCTCGAGATCGACCAAGGCCAGTAATAGCAAGACCAGCGGTTCGGTGCCGGCCTTTGCTTTAAGAAAATCCGTGGCAAAAGCGGCGGTGTGCGTTTTCATCGAATCGATAACGACCAGACGGTTCTTCCGGTCGCGCAAACGCCAGGCGATGATTTCTTTTGAGATCATCGGACTTTGATTGAATACATCCCCTACAAGGCAGATGACCTGCGCTTTATCGATCTGCTCCGGTGAAAAGGATGCCTGCTCATGGATCAAAGACGACAGCGCCGACTCTGATTCCAGGTATGCCGAGGCGTACTGATCAATAGAATTAGCGTGGCAGAACGCAACCAGCCGGCTGTATTCCTCATGCGTGATGTTCCGGTCGAATACAACCGCCAGTTTCTCCGGCTCAGCGACCATCTTCTGCAGATCCTTGCTGATCCTGTCCCAGGTAACGGGACGGTCGTTCTTGAGGGGCTGTGTCAGCCGGCGCGGATGGTCCAGGTAAATGGCCGACGCGCTGCCGCGCGGGCACAGGCGTCCGCTATTCGGCGAGCCTTTTGGGTATTCGACACCCCTGACTCCAAGATCGTCAAAGACAACCTCCAGTTCGCAACCATATCCGCAGAGCGGACACAGCGTTCGTTTGTTTGCTGCCATGGTCATAGGAACGGCTCCCGGATGTCCTTGACATCACGCCAGGTCAGAACCGGACCGTCCTTGCACACGTAGAAATGACCCAGGCGGCAGTGGTTGCATTTGCCAATACCGCAGGACATGTTCTTTTCCATCGACAGGAAGATATTTTCATCCTTAAAGCCGGCCTCAAGTAAACGCTGGGTCGAGAACTTCATCATGAGTGGCGGGCCGCAGACGATCGTCGGGGCGGCTTTTACGTCCACGGGGATCTTGTCCAGGATGGTTGTCACAACACCGACGCGACCGGTCCAGGTCTGATCGCCAACATCGACCGTGGTCAGGAGATCGACGTTCTTCAATTCCTGCCATTGAGGGATCAAATATTTATAGACAATATCCGCCGGCGTGCGGGCACCATACCGGATGTATATCTTTTTGAAATCGCGAGCCTGGCTGAGCAATGCCAGAAACAGGGCGCGCAATGGGGCAAAACCGACCCCGCCGCCGACGATGAATATGTCCTTGCCCTTGAACGCGTCCAGGGGGTAAGGCTTGCCGAAAGGCCCGCGCACGCCGACCGTATCGCCCTCGCTCAGTTTAAAAAGCTCGCGCGTCACCTTACCGACCCGCATTATGGTAAACTCCATGTCATCGGCATGCGGTGATGAAGAAGGTGTGAACGGCGCTTCGCCGACGCCCGGTATAGTCAGCTCGGCAAACTGACCGGCGAGGAAATCGATCGGCCGCTGGTCAAGGATAAAGGTCGTGATCGCGGGGGTTTCCGATATGATCTTCTTGATCTTGACCGCGATCGGATAATATGGGTTCATAGCGATTGCATGACCTCCCTGATGTCGATCTTTGCTGAACAGCCGCTGAAACAACGGCCGCATCCGGAGCAGGCCCGTTTCTTTTCGTATTGCGGGAAGTAATTGAACTTGCACTGGAAGCGGTTCCAGAACCGCTCATCGATCGCGCTTCGCGGGTTGGCGCCGCCGCCTACCCGCGCGTATGCCGCATAGTAACACGCATCCCAGCTCCGCACGCGCTCCATGTCCGTCCCTTTCTGATAATCGCTGAGGAGGAAACAATAACAGGTCGGACATGCATGCAGGCAGGCAAAGCACTCCACACACGCGTCACGGGCCTTGCGGATCGCCGCTTTAGGCGCCTTTTCGATCAGCCAAGCCAGGTTCTCTTTCAAACCCTTGGGATTGATCTCCTCCAGCCGCTGCATAGCATGGCGCCGCACCGCGTCGCGCTCTTCCTCATGCTCGCGCTGTGCATCACTGAACAATCTTTGATTGTCGCTGACGATAGCCTCGCCTCGGTCGGTCCTGGCATCAAAAAACAATCCGTTCTTTAATCGGGTGACGTTTATATCGCACATTTCTTCGCCATAGGGTTTCCCGCCGACGAGGTTGCAGAAACAGGTCGGTTCGGGTTCGGGGCAGTCCGCCGAGATAATCACGGTGTTGGACCGCTTGTCCTTGTAAAAGGGATCTGCTGGTTCCCATTTCTCGAATACCCGGTCATGCACATCAAGACCGTGGAGGTCGCAGCCCTTCAGACCGATAAGGTATAAGGTCTCACGCTTGCGTCGATCGATATCGACCGGGAACCGCGCGACCGTATCGCGCGACGGCAAAAAGAAATGCTTCATGTTCTCAGCCGTCCGGATCCCCGAGAAATCAGGTACGAGCAGCGGTTCCTGACCATAACGTACAAAATGTCTTTTTTTGTCTATTACCGCCGAATAGTAAACGGTCCCTTGGTGTGAAAGGGCTTCGATGAACTCTAAAATATTTTTTTCCGGGAGTAAGCGATGGCTCATGTTAATAGATAAAAATATGATAATTCATCATAAAATCGGAATAATTCAATATCATGAACCGTATTATAATAAAAAAAAGGGCGTTGTCAAGAATGCACAAGTGCGGATGAACCGGTCTGTCCTTGACTTGTCTATTTTTTGGTGTAGAATTGACCAATGACGTCACTTTTGATCAAAAAAGCCTCCGAGATCCTCACCATGACCGACGGCATCGGACTGATCAAGGACAGCTCGATCATGATCGATGACGGGGTCGTCAAACATGTCGGGAAGATCGACGGGCACGTCAAAGGAGAAACGATCGATGCCCGGGGATGCCTTGTCATACCCGGTTTTGTCGACGCGCATACCCATCTTGTCTTTGCCGGATCGCGCGAGCACGAGTTCGAGCTGAGGAATTCAGGCATTAAATACGAAAAGATCGCGAAACAGGGCGGCGGTATTTTCAGCACGGTTCTGGAAACCCGCAAGGCCAGCGAAGACGACCTGTTCAGTCTGGGGATGAAAAGGATCGAAAAGATCATGCAAAGCGGGACCACGACCGTGGAAATAAAGAGCGGTTACGGGCTTTCAAAAAGCGAAGAGATCAAGATGCTACGGGTGATAAAGCGCCTTAAGGAGCACGCGCCGATCGATGTTGTACCAACTTACCTGGTTCATGCGATACCGCCGCAGATGAAGGCGCGCGATTACATCGACATGGTCAACGAAGAGATCATCCCCGAGGTGGCAAGGGATAAGCTCGCTGCGTTCTGCGATATTTTCTGCGACAAGACCGCCTTTACCCGGAAGCAAAGCGAACTGGTGCTCATCCGCGCCCGGGAATTCAACTTGAAATTGAAGATCCATGCCGACGAACTAACCAATTCAGGGGGCGCCACTCTCGCCGCCAAACTGGGTTGCACGTCGGCCGATCATCTGATTTTTACGACCAGGTCCGGTATCAAGGACATGAAGAAATCGGGCGTGATACCCGTCCTCCTGCCGGGGACATCCCTGTTCCTGAAATCAAAGGTAAAACCCAAAATCCATCTGTTCATGAAGTACCGAACACCGGTAGCGATCAGTTCGGATTACAACCCCGGCACCTGTATGATCTACTCGATGCCGGTGATCATGTCGCTGGCCTGCATGCTTTACGGATTGACCGCAGAAAAGGCGTTCGAGGCAGCGACCATAAACAGCGCCCGCGCCCTGGACATTGCGGACCGGGTTGGATCGCTGAGGCCGGGCGGACAGGCCGATGTGGTGATCCTCAACACCGATCATTTCGGCAAAGTTCCGTACCAATGCGCAGAACCGATGGTAAGAATGGTCATAAAAAAGGGGAAGATAGTCTATGGAAAGAATAGTTGAGTGCGTTCCGAATTTTAGCGAAGGCCGTAACAAAGAGACGATCGACGCCATCGTGCAGGAGATCAAATCCGCCGGGGTCCAGCTCCTGGACGTTCAGATGAACGCGGACCATAACCGGGCGGTCATCAGTTTCATCGGCGGTCCGGAGCAAGCGTTGGAAGCGGCGTTTAACGCCACAAAAAAGGCGGCGCAACTTATCGATCTGACTAAACACCAGGGTGAACATCCCCGCGTCGGCGCGACCGATGTCATACCGTTCGTACCCATCACCAATATTTCAGTGGAGGAATGCGTTGAACTCGCGCGCCGCCTGGGCAAACGGATCGCTACGGAGTTAAGCATCCCGGTTTACCTCTACGAAGCGGCCGCTACCAAGCCGGACCGCGAGAACCTGGCGAACATCCGGAAGGGTGAATTCGAAGGATTAAGCAAGGATATTGAGACCGATCCTGACCGCGCGCCGGATTTTGGCCCGGCCAAGGTTCATCCGACCGCCGGGGCCACGGTCGTGGGAGCGCGGTTCCCGCTGATTGCCTATAACATTAACCTTAACACCGCCGACGTTTCGGTCGCCAAGAACATTGCCAAGGCGATCCGTTTTCGCGACGGCGGGTTCCGGCACGCCAAAGCCCTGGGTTTTGAACTGAAGGAAGAGAACCTGGCCCAGGTCTCGATCAATATGACCAATTATCTCCAGACCTCCCTTTTCCACGTATTTGAAGCGGTGCGACGCGAAGCCCAGCGCTACGGCGTAACGGTCAAGGAATCCGAGATCGTCGGTTTGGTCCCGGAAAAGGCCCTGATCGAGACCGCGATCTATTATCTCCAGCTTAACCGGTTCAATGAGAACCAGATCATGGAGTATCATCTCAGCGGTAAAGCCCATGAAGGGTCATTATTCGATTTTCTCACCGCCTTGTCCGATGCCACACCGACGCCGGGCGGCGGCAGCGTGGCGGCGCTGCAGGGAGCGCTGGGGACCGCATTGCTCGCCATGGTCACGGGGCTGACGCTTAAGAAAAACGACGACGCGGACCTGAAGGGCTTCCATGGATCGTTGAAAATGGCGGTCAGCGATTTCCATCGTTTGATCGAAAAAGACAAGAAAAGCTTTGACGAAGTAATGAGATCCTACCGACTGCCCAAGGACACCCAGGAAGAAAAGGAACGCCGCCGGGGTGCGATCCAGGAAAACCTGAAGGGCGCAGCGCGGGTACCGTTCGAAGTATGCAACCGGGTTGTGGCAATGTACCCCCATGCCAAAGTACTGATGTCAAAGGGATTACCCAGCGCCCTTTCCGACATCGGGGTCGCTGCCAGCGTTCTGCACAGCGGTTTCCAGGGCGCCCGCCTGAACGTGTTGATAAATTGCGCTTCGATCACGGACGAAGCGTTCAATAAAACGATGAAACAGGACCTCCAGGATTTAACGGCGCAGGAGACCGGTCAATACTGTGAAATTGAAGCGATTATTAATCAAAAGTTTCAATAAACGCTGAATATCGCTACCATCTTCCCGTTATCACCGCAATCATTTGCCTTGACAAATGAAAAATTTCCAATATAATATATGATAATATTAAGGACGGTTTAATGGAATCAGAAATATTAAAGAAAGCCAAGGAATACATGCATGAGGGAAGGCTTGAGAAAGTTCAGATCATCCTTCGCCGCGCCCTTGATGAAAGTCCCAATAACGCGAAGGTTCTTGAAATGGGCGGTGACCTGGCGCTAAAGCTGGGTCGGGAAGATGAAGCCGTACAGCGTTATGAACATGCCAGCGATAACTACACGCATAACAACCAGTATGCAGAGGCGATCGTCTGCCTGGAAAAGATACTGAAGATCGAGCATGCCAACGAACCGGTTTTTTCAAAGCTCGCCGACCTGTACCGCTTCTATGGTCTACCCAACGAAGCGATCAAAAAAGTCCTGGACCTGTGCATCTGGTCCATTGAGCACAAAGATGACGCCACTTTTATATCCTGCTTGAGAAAGGTAGTGGAGACTCAGCCGAAAAACCTGAACCTACGCCTATCGTTCGCAAAACTGCTGATCGCTATCAATCGCGCTCAGGAAGCGCAGGATGAATTGAAAAGACTTAAGGTATGGTCCGAGGAAAGCGGCAACGACGCGATCTTAAGCGAGATCAAGAAACTGTTGCCGCAACATGACGGCGGCGAGGAACTGGATCCGAAAAGCCGCATCGAGCTCGGTAACCTGCTTTATGAGATCGGCTCCAAAGATGAAGCGATCGTCGAATTCAACAAGGCCGCCAGCGATCTCGTCGCTGAGAACCGCCCGGACGAAGCGATCGCGATCCTCAACCGCATCATCGAGATCGACCCGGGTAATGCCGAAGCCATCAAGAAAATTAAGGAATTGAGATCGAAGGAAGGCGCGCATGCCCAACCGGAACCGGCAACGGCCGAAGCGCAGCCGGTCCAGGAAGATGCGAATCCGATCATCACGCCGGTGATCGTCCCGGAATATATAGACAATCTCGAATCGAACAAGCCAAGCGTACAAGAACCGCACGAAGCCATCCCCATAAAGAATGACCTGGATATCCTCCAGGACCTCAGCAGGGAAGTCGCCGGTTTCAGCATATCAGGTGCACTGCCGACAGAAGAGCCGGCCGCACCGTCCCCCGAAGAATCACCCATAACCCAGCCCTCGACCACGGAGGACGTGCCCACGCTGGAAGGACAGATCGCGGACATCGAATTCCTGTTGAAGGAAGCAGAAGCTCCGCCCATGCCCAGTTTTGAGCTGGCCCAGCAGTTCGACGAATTCAGGAACAATATTATATGGGAAAACGAAGATATCCGGAAAAAAACCGACCTGGCGAAAATCGCGTTCGCCGCCGATCTGTACGAGGCGGCCCTTGGATACGTCAAAGATGACAAGGATGTCAAGGACGTCTGGCCGACATCCCTCGAGATCATCGGCAGTTCGCTCGTGAAACTGGGCAGGTATAGCGACGCGATCAAGACCATCGGACCGATGATCCTGCTCGAAGATATTCCGGAAAAACAGAAAGTTGAATTAAGGTACATTCTGGCATCGGCATATGAAGGCCTGGGCGATTTTGAGAACGCCCTGCGGGAGATCGAGCATATCCTGGCTATCAATCCCAATTACCGGGACGTCAGGGAGATCTATCAGCTCCTTGGCGGTCGCATGAAATTCGAAGAACCCGTGCCGGTAGAAACACCACCGGCTGCAGCGCTGGTCCCGAAACAACCAGCGGCGACCATGGAAGTTCCGGCTCAACCGTTCGAGGAAAGACCGGTGATGCCGCAGGAACTGCCCGAGATCACTGTCCAGACTGCACCGAGCGCCTATCCGCTGATCACCGAGGACCAGATCCCTGTTGAGCATGCGCCCGCCATGCAGATCCCTGGAGCCGCGCCGACCGCACTGCCGACCGGCGAAATACCGGAAAAGAAAATACCCGAGGACATCAGTGAAGGCCTGCCGAAGGGCGACAATATCACATTTCTATGAGTCAATGCGGGAAAACAAAACGAGGAGGTTAATTGGATTACCAAGAATTCTATCAACTGAAGTTTGAACCGTTCGCCAATCATCCTGATCCGAAGTTCTATTTTAACTCCCCGCAGCACGCTCTGGCCAAGGAATACCTTCTGCACGCGGCCCGCGGTTCGCGCGGATTGGCGGTCCTGTTGGGCGATATCGGAACCGGCAAAACAACCCTGGCAAGGAAACTCCTCAACGAACTTCATTCCCTCGGCCATTACCAAAGCGGTTTGATCGTGCTGACCCATTCGGAATTCCCGCCGGGCTGGCTTTTCACCAAGATCGCCAATCTCATCGGGCTGCGCGATCTCGGCAATTCGACGACCGAGATTATTTCCCGCATTTCAAACCGGCTTAATGAGATTTATTACCGCGGCGAAAAAACCGTGGTCATTATCGACGAAGCGAACAAGATCAAGAGCGTGGAGATCCTTGAAGAAATACGCGGTCTCCTGAATCTGGAGATCGCCGATACCCGCTTGATCTCGTTCATCATGAGCGGACTGCCCGACCTTGAATCTTTTCTGGCGATGAACCGCGCCCTGTACCAGCGCGTCGCCGTGAAGGTCAAGCTGAAACAGATGGGCAGCGACACAATCCGCGCTTATATCAACCACCGGTTCATGATCGCCGGCGCCCAGAAACAGATCCTGACGCCAATGGCCTTGGAGTTAGTCTGCCGGTATTCAGACGGACGGCCCAGGCTGGTCAACATTATCTGCGACAACGCGCTCCTTGAAGGATACGTGCAAAGGAAGCCGGTGGTCGATGAAACTATCATTGAAAGGGTCATTAGCAATCTTGGTCTGAGATTTGAATAATGGCTGAATTAGGTAACATAAAGCGCAAGGTCGCAGAGCTCGAAGCCAAGGGCGATACCGAAAAAGCGATCGGCGAGCTGGAAAAAGCGATCCAGGAGTTCCCCAAAGAAGGTTCCCTGTTCAACAAGCTCGGCGACCTTTATATCAAGGCCAACCGCCAGCAGAACGCCCTGGAGATCTATGAAAAAGGCGCGAACGTCTTCAAGGAAGAAACTTACTATCCCAACGCTATCGCGCTCTGCAAAAAGATCCTGCGTCTGGACAAAGACCGGGCCGAGGTTTATCAACTCCTGGGTGAACTGCACAAGGAACTCGGGCAAAAGGTCGAAGCCGCCAACTACCTGCTGGAATTCGCCGAGAGAAAAATGCAGGCCCACGAGCTCGAAACCGCCCTCAGCACCTACAATACCGTAAAGGATCTGGTCCCGAATAACGCGAAGATCCTCCAGACGATATCGGCGATATATGCCCAGCTGGGCAAAAAGGATCAAAAGGACAAACTGCTGCAAGAAGCGCATGAGATCGAGAACAAACAGCGCGAGCTCAAAGAAACCTTTGCTGCAAAAAGCGCCGAGACTACGGTCACGGTCGATGTAACGCAGTCAGAACCACCCGCCATTGAACTGCCACCGGACGGAGTGGCAGTGAATACACCCGAGGTTGTTCCTGAAGCGCCAGCTGAAAAACCGACCGTCACCCTCGATGAATTCGTTTCGCCCGAGATCGCCGAACTCCTTAAAACCGAGACCGAAGAGCCGGTTACTACGCCGACAATCGAGCTGCCTGAAACCGTTACTCCGCCGGTGACACCCGAGATCGTCACACCGGCCGAGTTGATCGAAGAACCTGTAACAAAAGTAAAAAAGCAGGCACCCGCTGCCGGACCGGCCATAATGCCCGAGATCTCCGAGATCGACAGAACGGTGGAACTCGCCGAGCTATATCTGAACCTGGGCTCGGAAGAGGAAGCGATCGACTGTTTCCGCAACGCCGCCGATGATGCATTCCGCGATAACCTGTTCGACAAGGCGCTGGAGCTGAACCAGCGTGTGGCCGGGCTCAGGCCCCTTGATCTTAAGTCCCGGCAGTATATGATCGAGATCGCCAAGAAGCAGGAAAACAAGGAGCTCCAGATCAACTCGCTCCTGGAACTGGCCGAGGCCTTGAACCGACGCGAAGCAAAAACTGAAGCCCAGGCGATCTTCAAGAAGATCCTGGAGATCGATCCCAATAACGCCACGGCTCACAGCCTGATCGTCGAGGTCGAACAGCCGCGCGATTTTATCGACCTAGGAGAGGTCCTGAGGACCGAGTTGGAAGGTGAAAAGCATATGGAAGGCATCCAGAGCATCAACGAGCTGATCTCGCAGTTCAAAAAGGAAGTGTTCGAATCCATCGGCGAAGGTGATTACCGGTCACATTATGATCTGGGCGTCGCGTACAAAGGCATGAGTCTGTATCAGGAAGCGATCGAGGAATTCGAGATCGCCTCGAAGGATCCCAGTCTCAGGCTCAAAACCTGCGAAATGGTCGGATCCTGCCTGCTCGACAAAGGGAAATTTGACGATGCGATCCGGGTCCTGTCTGACGGCCTGAAGATCGCCAATCATCCGGCCAAGGAATATTTCGGGATCCATTTCCTCATGGGCAGCGGCTATGAATCGCTGAACAATCTGAACATGGCCTTGAAATCATACTGGAACGCCTATAACATCGACAAAACCGTGCCCGATCTCGCCAAGAAGATAAATAATCTCAAAGATAAAGTAACAGCCGAATTAAAGAAGAAAGGAGCCAAGACCGAACGCCAGGCTCAGCCGGCGGCTCCAACCCCCAAAGTAGAGGCTAAGAAAGCACCGGAACCCGAAAAGGCGGCGCCGAAGAAATCGAAAGTGACATACCTGTGACGGTAAATCCGAAATCCGAAATCCGAAATCCGAAATCAACATTTTCTGACATATTTCCAAAATTAGTATTTCCTTATATCCTTTGTTTAGAATTTAGATATTCGTGCTTAGTATTTGCCGAACGAAGCGAGGTTTGATGGGGTACGAGACATTTTATAAACTGAAAGAGCATCCATTCAGTTTCACGACAGACGAAAAATTCTATTATGATTCACCGCAGCATTCGAAAGCCCTGGTCAAGCTGACCCATGCCGTGGAGACCGAAAAAGGACTGGCTCTGCTCATCGGCGACATTGGTACTGGCAAAACGACGCTTTCCCGCCGGCTCCTTGACCAGCTGATCAACAACGGGATCGAAGCTACGCTGCTTGTCATCATTCACTCCGAGATAACCTCGCTGTGGTTTTTGAAAAAAATCGCGCTCATGCTCGAAACCCCGACCGATTCCGAAAACAAGATCGACATCATAACCAATGTTTATCACCGGCTGCTCGACCTCACCAGCAAGAATAAAAAAGTTGTGATCCTCATCGACGAAGCGAACATGCTGCAGCGGAAGGACCTTATGGAGGAAATCAGGGGACTGCTGAACCTGGAATCGGACCGCGGTAAACTCCTGAATTTCATTTTATTCGGACTGCCCGAAATGGAAGACTATCTTAAACTCGATCCTCCTTTGTATCAGCGGATTGCCGTACGCTGCGTGCTCGAAGCCCTCGACCAGGAGACCACCCAGAACTACATCGTCCACCGCTTGCGAGTTGCCGGCTGTCCGCGACCGCTGTTCACCGGCGGTGCGATCAAGACTCTCTTCGCATATTCAAAAGGCGTTCCGCGGACCATCAATGCCATCTGCGATAACGGGCTGCTTGAAGGTTTTCTCCTCAAGAAGGAAATGATCGACGAGAAAATTCTCACCGATGTATGCCGTGACCTCGGACTAACCTTATAAAGGTATCCGCGCCCCATTGGATAACATCCAGGCTGATCTGCACATCCATTCCACGTTCTCGGACGGACTGCTCTCACCCCAGAAGATCGTGGCGCGCGCAGTGAGCGCTGGTCTTAAGACGATCGCGATCACCGACCACGATTCATCAGAGGGCATCAATGCCGCACTGGAAGCCGCGGATGGTGCGATCGAGATCATCCCGGCTGTGGAAATGAGCGCAAATATCAGGGATATCGATATCCACATACTGGGATACTATATCGATCACAACGATGATGAACTTGCCGCATATCTCAATGAGTTCAAGACCTACCGGCTCGCGCGCGTGAAAAAGATCCTAAAAAAACTCTCGTCGGACGGGATCAAGGTCGACGTGGAGCAGGTCAAGCTGATCGGCAATAACGGTTCGCTGGGACGACCGCACATTGCCGAGGCGCTCCGTCAGAACGGCTATGTCCAAACGATCAATGAAGCTTTTTTCCGGTTCCTTGGTTATCACTCCCGGTACTATGAACCGAAGAAGGATGCCCGGCCGCGTGATGTCATAAAAAAAATCGCGCAGTGCGGCGGGATCGCTGTAGCGGCCCACCCGGGAGCCCTGGGAAGCTCCGAGATCCTGTATCAACTGATCATGGACGGCATTGTGGGGATCGAGGTATGGCATCCGGAACACTCGAAACAGGCAGAAGCTGAATACTACGAGACGGCCATGAAGAACGGGCTATTGATGACCGGCGGGTCCGATTTCCACGGATTTCCGCGCAGCCCCATTGATATCGGTTCGCGGGGCTGCAGTAACGAGGACGTCGTGCGGCTCAAGGAATACAAAAAAAGTCAGGAGGCACAATGAACAAAGAAGAGATCCAGGCGATCATCCCCCATCGACCGCCATTCCTGCTGGTCGAACAGATCAACTCGATCAGCGAGAAAACGATCACTGGTGTGCGCAAGATCCGCGCGGACGAATATTTTTTTGCCGGTCATTTTCCATCGGAACCCATCATGCCCGGGGTCCTGATCGTCGAAGCGATCGCCCAAACTGGCGCGGTCCTGCTGCTGCGCAAACATCGCGGCGCGATCCCATTGTTCATGGGTATCGATCGCGCGCGATTCCGGAAGATCGTCCGCCCCGGGGACACGCTGATCATGGAGGCGGAGATGGTGCAGGAACGGGGAACGATCGTGAAGATCGAGGGCGTGGCCAAAGTCAACGGTGAAGTTGTGTGCGAAGCAACGATCCTGGCGGGTATAAAAAAATAAACAGTGAAGGCAAAAATTCATCCAACGGTCGTGATCGGAAGCCACGCGGTTATCGAGGACAACGTCCGGATCGGCGCCGGTACTGTCATCGGCGATTTTGTCGTGGTGAAAAAAGGCACGACGATCGGCAAGCACAACCGTATCCACACCGGAGCGTGCCTTGGCACCGACCCCCAGGATTACCACTTCAGGGGCGAGACATCATACTGCTCGATCGGTGATGACAACATCATCCGCGAGTACGCTACCATTTCGCGGGCCACGGGGCGCGGGCGGAAGACCGTTATCGGCGACCGCAATTTCATCATGACCTACGTCCACATTGCGCACAACGCGTTGATCGGAAACGACACGGTCATCGCGAGCGGGACCCAGATCGGCGGTCATGTTAAGATCGGTGATCGTGCCACGCTGGGCGGTCTGGTCGGTGTCCATCAGAAATGCCGGATCGGCGCCTACGCCATGGTCGGCGCCAAATCGTATATCAACAAGGACGTGCCCCCGTATTTCCTCGCGCGGGGCAACCGCGCAAAAGTATACGGCGTAAACACCAAGGGTTTACGCCGTCACCACTTATCCTGGAAAGTTATTGAAGAGATAAAATGCATCTTCCGCCATCTTTACTGCACATCTGAGAACCTGAGACGGTCACTGGCGCTGATCGGGCAAGAACACCGCTCAGTGTACGCCGCCGAGATCGTCAGGTTCGTCCGCTCTTCGCGCCGCGGCATTGCCGCCCGCGCGTGACGGGCAGTTCTACCTCAGTTTCTTCTTATGGCGGTCGCGTTTTCTCCGCTTTTTAAATTTGTGTCTTTTTATTTTCTTTAATTTCCGTTTTCGTCCGCAGGGCATGTTATCATCCTCCCTTCACTCATTTTTCCCTAAACCGTGCCTCGTGATCGCACGCATGAGTAATTAAATTATAACAAGTTTTTTTTAATTGTCAACAATCAGTCTCGGTAGCCGCTTTTAAAAGACAAGAAAAGTAGGATGTCAATAAGCCTCGTCCAGCTCCGAAAGCCGCGCCGACAGCTGGTCCTTGATGGACAACGACTGTGCGATCAGCGCCCCGCGCAGGTAGGATTCCCGCGCGCCGTTCTTGTCGCCCAGTGCCCGCGCGGCATCGCCGGCGCTCAACAGCGCCTTCGCGGCGCCGTCCCGATCTTGCTGGTAGTGGTCGCCGGCCGCGACATAACTGTCCCGCGCTTTCTGAAAATCATGGATCTCCATATAGATATCACCGATCTCGACATACACTTCGGGTTTGACGCTGGTCGTTTCAGCAAGCGCCGCCAGGATCTCCACGGCCGCGTCATATTTCCCGCGCTGCCGCAGGGATCTCGATTTCAGCAGGTACGCGTCGACCAGAAAGACCGAGTTTGGGAAATCAGCGATGAGCCGATCAGCCATGGTTTCGGTCTCGCTGTACTGACCCAGGGCATCATACAACCGGGCGATCTCGAACATCGCCATTTCCCGGCTCTCATCGTCGCTCAACAAAAGGTTGTAGTAATACAATGCGGAATCATATTCCGTGGCCTTGGCATATATTGACGCAAGTTCGCCGACCGCGAATGTATGGTAATCGCGATTGTCCTGACGGTTCACGATCTCGCCGTAAGACCGCTTTTCCTCATTTATATTCCCAATATTCCTGGCGACCCGCGCCCGTTCGACCAGGGCTTCGCAGATTAATGCCGGCTCGGTTTCCGCGGCGAACAGTTTATCAAGCTCAACCATGCTTTGATAGTATTCGCCGTCCTTGTTCAGCATTTTCGCGATGCGAAGACGCACCGTGCCTACTATCCCCCCCGCGTAAACCGAATCGGTATTAACTTCAATGAACCGGTGCAGCGCAGCTGTCATTGAAGAAAATTTTTCAAGATAAAACATCGTTTCGTAAATTCTCAAGGCGGTCTCCCCGCGCATTTTGACCGAGGGCTGATAATCCCGCACCTTCCGGTAGGACACCAGCGCCTGTTTATATTCAGCCTGGCTGTAATAAGCATCGGCGATCGTTTTCATCGCGCTGGCCGCGTACTGCGACGCGGGATACAGGTTAACGAGGTCCTGGTAGAATTCCACGGCCGGCTGATATTCCTTCCGTTTATAATTTATCGTTCCCAGAATATACAACCCGCGGTCGGCGTGTTTTGAACCGGGGAAAAATTCCCGGTGCCGCAGCAATTTTTCCTCGGCACCGCCCCACTGGCCCCTGAAATAATCGGTTCGCCCCTGATAGAAGAGGTAATCATCGACCGTGTCCGGGAGCTCACGGAAATACAGACCGGCCGAATCGTACTTGCCCTCATTGCTCAGACAAAGCCCGACCATGAACGCGGCGCCGGCGTCATGTGTGCCGGCATAGTACCGCTTAAAGAATCCTGCGGCGCGACCATAGTCTTTCTGCGCATAGCTGACCCGGCCAAGACCGGACAAAGCCGCCAAGACCAATTGCTCTTCACGGACGTACTGGACAACCGTGTCGCAATAACGGCGGGCCGAGTCAAGCTCACCCAGCCCTTCGTAAACCCTGGCCAGACCGAGCTCACGGTAACCGAAGAAGTCGCTTACCCCCGCATAGATATCGCGCGCGCCCGCGTAATCACCTTCCGCGATCTTCTGTCTTGCCAAAACCAGTTTATCATACCCATCAAAGAACCAGATCGGGTCAAACGGTTCGCTTAAAGGGACACGTCCTGAAAAATGAGAGCGCGCCTTATCCAGACGCTGCTCTTTGATGAACAGCAAGCCGAGGTAGTAGTCAACGTACTGGAACCGTTCGGAAAGATGCATTCCAGCCGCTGCCATCCGGGCCAACTCGAGGAAATAACGGGCGCGCTCGTATTCGCCAAGCCGATAACAGGCGATACCGAGGAGGTAATTATCTTCCGTGGTTCGGTATGGCCGTTTTTCCAGCAGCCCTGTTACTTCACCGGATCGGTTTTCGAGCAACCCGTATAGCGCCAGTTCATGGTCGGTCTGCCAGGTTGGTTCGATCTTCGCTTCCAGCTGGACATAGCGCAGCCGATCGGAATAGTCGCTTATCTTGGTCCGGAACGGGTTTGGTTCGAGAAAAAAAAGCAGGAAAAAAATGCTACTCAAGGGGCACCCGGGACGTGAAAACGCGCACAAAATCCCGCTGCTGTAGCGCGTATACGAACTGGATCTGATAACCCGCGTACAAAGGGTCGTCCGCGATCCGCGCAAAGTAGCGCACGATCAGGCACTGCGATACGCTGTCAATGCTGGTAAACTTGTATTGAAAACGAAGCTCTTGAGTGACCGCGAAGTACCTGCCGGTTATCCGGGGCATTAAGTCGGTGTTCTTTTCGATCTGAGCGCGGCATTGGCGCACGATCGCCTCGTACGCGCCCGGGTGCTGCAGGTAACGTGGAAAACCGTGGTATGTGCCTGCTTCGACCAGCGTGTAGTCGCCGGTCCTGAGATCCTTCCAGAATCTGACCGGATGACAGGCCACCGCGAGCGCGACCGCCGTCATAAACAAAAAAACTGGGGTCAAATCTTTACATTTTATATTTGGTTTTAACATGTGAAAAACCCTGTACACGGTGTTTCGTGTGTAGTCATATAAAATGTAAAGATTTGACCCCATAAGTTCATTCGGCCCGGGGATGAGCTTTCTTATATACTTCTTTGAGCCGTTTTGTCGTCACGTGGGTATAGATCTGGACGGTCGACAATGATGCGTGGCCCAGCAGTTCCTGAACCGCCCTCAGGTCGGCGCCGTTCTCCAACAGGTGTGTGGCAAATGTGTGCCGGAGAATATGCGGATGGGTCCCCGAGACCTGAGCTACTCTCATGAGATGTTTATGGACGATCCGCTGGAGAGATCTTGTGGTCAAGCGCCCGCCGCGTTTGTTCTGGAACAAGGCCGCGCTGGCCGCGTTACGTTCTCTCAAATATGCCAGGATGGCGGTCTTCGCGGCCTGGCCCAGCGGCACGATCCTTTCTTTGTTCCCCTTGCCGCGTACCTTGATTTCATCGCGGTTGAAGTCGACATTACCGGTGTCCAGTCCGACCAGTTCGCTCGCGCGCAGACCGCAAGAATAGAGGACTTCCATGATCGCCCGGTCCCTTTTATTTTCAATCATCAGACCCTGCTCGATCTGCGGCAAGGTCAGAAATCCCGGAAGATGTTTCTTCGTTTTCGGCGTTCTTATGGTTTCCGCGGGATTGCGATCTGCCCGACCCAGGCGACGCAGTACTTTAAAGAAGGATTTCAGCGCGGAAAGTTTCCTGGCCACGCTCCGTGCATCCAGACCGTACTTCATCAGGAATGAAATATAGGCCAGGATCGCCGCGCTGTCCACGATGGCGGCGGCGCGGTCTGAAAGAAAATCAAAAAATTGCTCAAGGTCTTTGCGGTAACTGCGTAATGTGTGCGGAGAAAAATTCTTCTCCTTTTGCAGGTATTCAATGAACACCGGCACGTTCCGGGCAAACTCTTCTCGATCCATGGCTATTGATATTGTAATTTATTTCACGCGTATGTCAATGAACAAATTCTCTGATCCGCAGTGATCGCGTTATTGACTCTGCAGTGGCGTTGTATATAATAACCAACATAATCCTAAGGAGGTAAACATGCCAGTTGCGGCATATATGCTGATCAATACGAATACCGGCGCGGAATCGGCGGTTGTCAAAGGGCTCAAGAAGATCAAAGGTATAAAATACGCCCATGTCGTCACCGGTCTTCACGACGTGATATGCTATGCCCAGGGTAAAGACCTGAATGAACTAAAAGGGATCATTATCAAAAAGATCCGTGGAGTCAAAGGGATACAGCGCACCGTGACATGCATGGCATTTGACGCCGGCAAGTAAAACAAGATTATACCAAGGAGAACAATGAAAAAAAGCAAAACGATCCTGCTCATCTTTGTCGTATTGTTCATGTTCTGCGGACAGAAACCAGAAGCGACCAAGACCGAAATGGGTAATGTCGCAACTAAAGAGGTCGCCATGCAGGTCCTGACCGAAGGAGAATTAACACGGTTCATAAAGGCGTTCCCGGTCTTCAAGACCGAAGCGCAGAAAAAGAACATCGAATGGGAAGGACTCGATCCGCAGGGCAATGTCCTGGCCCAAACCGACGCTTTTATCAAAGCCCATAAGGACCTGGCCGAGATCGACGCAAAAATGCGGGCCGCGGGTATGGCACTGGAAGAATTCTGGCCAGCGCTGGCGAAGACGAGCATGGCGTTTGCCGCGGTCATGATAGATTCAGCCATGGGCGAAGCGAGACAGGAACTGGAAAAAAGCAAAAAAGAGATCGCTGAAATGGAAGCCAAGCTCAACGACCCCAAGATCTCAGCTACCGAGAAATCAATGATCAAAATGGCGTTGGAAGCGAGCAAGGGGCTGATGGAAGGCATCGGCTCGATGGCAGCGATCTATGACAGCATACCGGCGGCAAGCAAGGATGCAGTCAAGAAACACATGGCCGAGCTCAAGGTTCTGTTCGAAGCCGCGGACTAAGTAACCGCTTCGAGGATATTTTGAAAAAGGGCACGCGCGAGCGTGCCCTTTACTGTATTTTTTTCTGTAGCTTCAGCCGGCTCTCGCTAACTGAAAATAACAAAAAACGTATACCAGGAACTCCACTTGCCCGGGTATTGCCAGTAACGGCTGTTAGCGCGGACATGCCAGGTGTAAGTCCCCGAATTTACCAGCCCAAGGATGTAAGATGTCTGGACAGTTGTGATATTTTCAACGGTATCCACACCATGGTAAACTTCCAACTCATAAAACTCCTCATCCTGAACCGTATCCCAGCGGAGGGTCAGATCAGCAGACAGTGAATCAAGATAGAAAACAACGCCATTCGGAGGATACACCAGTACTGGTCCATCGGGCTGGGCGCGTGCCTCGAAATTACGCAGCGGCGAATATTCAGTGTATCCGCCCTGCCACGATGAGCTTCCCGCGCAAACACGCCACTGATAGTGACCCAACATATCAGTGATCAATATACAGAAGCGCAGCGCAGTGCTATCGAGATTAAAATACTGCGGATCATCAGTTTCGCCCGTTATCTCCACTACGTAGATTTCCGCTCCAGCAACACTATCCCAGTCGATCGTGATATAGTAGTTGCTGCCCATATGCATAGTCACAAAGCGGTCCGGCGGATGCCGCGTAATGGGCGCACCGGGCGGAGGAAGAAGCGTATCATCGGGTGGCTCAAAGTCATAAGGATCCCGACACCCGGGTTGGATGACCATCCACACGCAGGATACAACAACCAGCATAAACCATATTTTTTTCATGACAAATTCCTTTTGCCCTCTATCAGTATTGTACCGCACTTTTTATGATTGTCAAGGGTTGGCAAGGAACACCAGCAACACGCTGGCAGCCAGGGCGTTCCGGATGAGCCGGCTGAATTCCCGGTCCTTCTCTTTAATGTATGACCAACCCAGACCGAGCAGGATCATCACGGCAGTCAACGCCAGTGCCGCGATGACGCTTTGAAGCGTATTGAGGTGCGTTCCCAAGTAATTAACGAATCCCTTGTTGATCGCGGAACCGTAGACGACCATGATATGGATGTAATAGATAACCAGGGACTCCTGGCCCAGGGTTGTGAAGAATTCCACCACCGGGTGTACGTTTTTCTCGAAAAGTAAAAAGACGCTGCATAATATGAGCAGAATGCCGGTCCGGAACATGAATAACTTAATATGCGGGGCCGCGTTCGTGAACGAAGCCGCGAATAGCGCGGCGCCGATAAAACAAAAACAACCAAGGATGAGGAACGGCCTGGCTTTTTCCCCAAGCCACAAAAATAAGTAACCAAGGAAAACGCCGGCAAACAGGTACGCGGCAAAGGGGAAAAGAGGAAATGGCGAACCCCGGGCTGACGATACCAGCTGAACCAGGGGTAGCGGCAATGACCTCAATGCCTGTGCCACGGGCGTAAAGGCTAGTATTGCGGCGGCCGCGGCCAGTGACAGAAGCGCTCTCAGCCGGGTGCTTTTGACCAGCATGAATATCAGCTGCATGCCGATCACGGTGTAGCCGATGGTCTGCAGTATGTCACATTGCAGGAACCGCTGCCATTCGTCACCGGTAAGACCCACAATGATCCTGAAAGCTGAAAAGTACGGAACGTGCAGAAAATACCCGATCAGCAGGATGGGCAGAATCCTGAACACCCTCTGCTTGAGCAGATCAGCTATCGGCAGGTCCTTTTTGCGCCACGATGAAAACGCCATGCCGAACCCCGCGGCCAATAGGAACGCCGGCGCGGTCAGGCCCCTGAGCATATGAAGGAACTGGTATAGACCGGTTAACTTGTCCGCCGGGTTCAGTACCGCGTCCAGGGTGTGACCCTGGATCATCATGAGCACGGCGTACGCCTTGAGGAGATCGATGAAATGAAATCGTTTTTTCTGGTCCGGCATAGTATATAATATCCGGCTGTGTCGAAAATGCAAGGTTTGAGCCTCCTGCCCGTTCTGACCTTCTTGACCTTTTGGTGTTTTGTGCTATACTTCGACGTGAAAAAGGTGCCAAAAAACGCCATTTTTCTCTTCACTAGCGACGCCCTGAGCCATGTTCTCGGTTTCGTCGCCACCATTTATATAGCGCGTCTTATCGGGGTCGAGGGCTTCGGTATGGTCAGTTTCAGTCTGGCTTTTCTGAACTATGCCCTCTTGTTCGGGAACCCTGGTTTGACCACCCTGGGCACGCGGGAGATCGCCAGGAATAAACAAAACAAGTCCATTATCGAGAATATAACCAGCACGCGGATCGTCCTCACGGTGGTCATCTTTATCCTGATGGCGCTCGGTGTTCTCGTGATCCCGGGCAATGCGACCGTAAAAAGCCTGGTGCTGGTTTACTCGCTGACCTTGTTCCCGTTCGCCCTGTACCTTGAATTCGTATTCCAGGGCCGTGAAGAAATGGAGTTCGTGGGCATCGCCCGGTTCATACAGTACGCTTCGTACCTTGTATTGCTATTCCTCCTGCTGAAGCCGTCCGGTACCATCCTCACGATACCGCTCTGTTTTTTCCTCAGCTACGTGGCGGCGGCGGCATTCTTCACGTATGCTTTCATCCGTAAATACCGAGCCGCGAGGTTTTCATTCAGCATGGAAAACGCCCGTTCACTGGTGATCGCGGCAGTCCCGGTGGGCCTGGCGACCATCCTATACCAGGTCGCGCTCAACCTGCCGCCAGTCATGCTGGGTTTCAATGCCGGTCAGCGTGAGGTCGGGTATTTCGCGTCCGCCTACAAGATAATCGTCATGTTGCTGATCATCGAGCGGGTATTTTACTACGTTTTCTTCCCCATCGCGTCCCGGCAATACCAGCAGGCAAAGGATAAACTAAATGACACGTTCACCGCATTCATAAAATTCCTGTCAGCGTTGACGATCCCGCTGACCGCCGGCGGTATCGCGCTGGCACCCAGGATAATCGGCCTTGTCTATGGCGCTGATTTTACCGACACCACACCGGCTCTCAGGATCCTGCTGCTTTATTTCATGATCTCGCCCATCAACACGGTATTGGGTTATGGCTTGATCGCGATGGAAAAAGAAAAGGTTTTTTTAAAGAACATAGGCATAACCGCTTTTATCTGCGTCGTGCTGGTTTTCGCGGGTTCATATTATGCCGGCAGTCCGGGCGTGGCCGCCGCCCTGTTCATCGCCGAGTGCGTCGGTCTTGTGCTGATGACGAACGAGGTCAGGAAAACGATCATCCTGAGCCCTCTCAGGCAGGTCTGGCGCCAGGTCGCTTCAGCCCTGGTTATGATGGTCGTGCTCATACCGCTTATAATTTTTTTCTGCCGCCTTAACCTGGTACTATTGATTGTGATCGGTATTATTGCGTATTTAATAGCGCTGTATTTCTTTAAAGGGTTCACCGCCCTGGAGCTCAGGACAATTGCCGGCCTGTTCAGGGAAAAAATAGACCCCAATGCTCCAGTATTGGCTCCGGATACTCCATTGAACAACGACATGAAATAGTATAGCTGCAGCACGAGAATCGCTCAGCGCGAACAAAAAAAAGGCTCTGCTTTTCAGCAGAGCCTTTTTGATAGTCTTGCTGTATCGTTACTCGACGTTCGTGCTTTGTAGTTCGGTGGTCGAGTTCATGGTCATCATGCTGTCAGACGAACCAAATGTCGACTTCACAGTACCCGTGCCTTCGGCGACGAACATATGGGCTGTATCGCCGTCAGTGATATAGCCGATTTCCCAGCAGTCAAATGTCCCGGCAGGAACCGTGACATCTTCCTTGCCCAGAACAACCGCGGTTTCGTTGGCATTCACGGTCCAGGTATTGCCCTCTTCGAGCGGGTAGGCAAAAAGCGTGTCAGGGACAACGTCCGCTTTGTCACCATATCCCAACACAAAATCACCGTTATCCAGAACGTAGCTGGTGTCAACGTAATTAACCGTATCAACCGTAGTCGTAGAAACCTGCTCAAAAACCTCAGTGCTGTCATCCAGGGTTGTCTCCGCCGTAATCTCGGTGACTGAAGTCGTAGTATCTATCACATCCGTATACATGGTGTCTACGAAATCAATGGTCTGTATTGTCTGGTAGTTCCACTCATTGCCTACGGTCAGGGGCACAAGGTTTCCGCCGCCACCACCGCAGTTGATCACGAAAAGTGCTACTGGTACTAACCACAATAATTTTTTCATAGTATCTCCTTTTGCAGTAAGTATACTCATATTTAGAGATTTGTCAAGAGTTATCCATACTGTCCTGTCTTTTTTGTCTGTTTGGTTTTTTTGGGTTGACTAAAAAGACTAAAGAAACTGAATAAACCAGTTGTTTATGCCCTTGACTTTTCCTTTCTGATAGTTATACTTGATCTACAAGATCGCGGGGTAGAGCAGCGGTAGCTCGTTGGGCTCATAACCCAAAGGTCGCTGGTTCGAATCCAGCCCCCGCTATTCCCCTTTAATGCCCAACTGCTGTAATAAATAATTCGAACCATGCACCAGTTATTTCTGGTGTAGCACAGAATTCGTCATGGCCTTTCTGTTGTGTAGTTTAGGCGGTCACGCAACCCTCAGAAGGTCGCTGGTTCGAATCCAGCCCCCGCTATTCCCCTTTAATGCCCAACTGCCGTAATAAATAATTCGAACCATGCACCAGTTATTTCTGGTGTAGCACAGAATTCGTCATGGCCTTTCTGTTGTGTAGTTTAGGCGGTCACGCAACCCTCAGAAGGTCGCTGGTTCGAATCCAGCCCCCGCTATTTTCGAGTAAATATTTTATTCTTGACTCAGAGGAAATAAAGTATATAATATGATAGTGAATTTTGAGGTATTTATAAAGAGACTTAAGTCTAATAGATATATAGCCGGGAGGTATATATGAAGAAACTATTGTGCTGCATTGCCGTATTGTTCATCGTTATATCTGCGGCTCAGACCAAGAGCGGTAAAACCGGACCAATTAAACAAAATGCCTGGGGTAAGACCTGGGACAATACAGCAGGCCCCCTTCCAACGCGCAAGGGCGGTACTGTCATCCAGGCCGATCCGTATTTTTGGAACTTCGAGAGCGATTCCGCCTTTGAACGGATCCCGGCCTTACTGAACACATGGCAGTGGGGGATTCCCACGTCCGGACCAGGCAGCGCACATTCCGGACAAAACTGCTGGGCAACGAATCTTAGCGGAAATTACGACAATAACGCTGACTGGAAATTGACCATGCCATCTCAGAACCTATCGGGGGCCACCAACCCACAGCTGCAGTTCTATCACTGGTATTCCACGGAAACCAGTTATGATTCCGGATGGGTCGATGTATCGACGAACAGCGGTTCGACCTGGACCAAGATTTCTGCGGGTTATAAAGGCTCGAGCGGCGACTGGCTACTTGCCACGGTCAGCCTGTCCGCATATGCGGGCATGACCGGCATCCTGATCCGTTTTCATTTCACCAGCGACGCGTCAGGCACCTATCCGGGCTGGTACATTGATGACGTCAGTGTAGTGAACCTGACATTGTCATCACATCCCTATCAGAACAGTTTTGAAGGAACCAATGGCGATCTTTCAGAAGATATAATAAATCCGGGTGTTTCCGCGCCCTGGCAAAGGGGTGTCCCGACATCAGGTCCCAATGCCGCTTACGATGGCAGCGAATGCTGGGCGACAAATCTCGCCGGCGATTACAATATCAATGCCGACGCCGCCATCGTTAACGGCTCGAACATGAACCTGCTCAGCGCGGCATACGCGGAGATAAATTTCTATCAATGGTTCTACACCGAAGCCGGATATGATTCAGGATGGGTGGAAGTATCGACCAGCGGCGCGAACGGACCGTGGACCAAAGCCTCTCCGTCGTACCGCGGCACCAGCTCCGGCTGGATAAGAACAAATGTGGACATTTCGTCAAGCACGAACACCAACCGCTTTCGCTTCAGATTCAGGTTCAAAAGCGATGGCAGCGTCGTTTACGCCGGGTGGTATATTGATTCTGTGCGCGTATCGCTGGGCACGGTGACCGTGATCAATTCCTATGATTTCGAAGCGGACAACGGTGGTTTTACCGCGGACCCGCCGACCGGCGATGCAAATGAATGGCACTGCGGTAGTCCAACCTCGGGTCCGAACGCCGCTTACAGCGGATCGAATTGCTGGGCCACTGATCTGGCTGGCGATTATGAAAATAATGCCGGCTGGGAGCTCAGAACACCGATGGTCGACCTGTCCGGTTTTGCCGCCGCCTCCTTGCAAGCTGCCAGCTGGTACAGTACCGAGACCGGCGCCGATCTCTGCATCATCGAGGTCTCAAGCGATGGCGGTTCATCATGGAATGCCCTAAGGACTTATTCCGGGACTTCGGCAGGCTGGACCGTTGATACGCTTGATGTCACGCCTTTCATATCATCCACCTTCAAAGCGCGGTTCCGTTTCACCAGCAATTCCTCGGTCGTCTACCCGGGCTGGTACCTGGACGACGTCCGGATCGATACGGTCGGCGGCTACATCGCGCAGGACCCGATAAAGATCGCCACGAACTGGATCGCACTTTACGTGTCGAACGACGCTACGACCGATGCCGGCACTTACACGGCTGCCACTGAATCTGGTCACACTTACGGCGCCGATATCACGCTCCTGTACGGCGGCGAGTCGCACAATCCGTGGTCATCATATAACACGGTCCGGTCCTACCGAACGAACACCGATTACGTAACCAGGTCAAGCGGTGCCACGACCGAACCCGGGTTTACGGTCAGCCCGCTGACCAGCTATTACCGCGGCGCGAAATTTCTGGATGCCAGGACGCTCCAGCAGGACTGGCTGATCACTAACGGGCAGGATAACTTCGAACTCAGGCAGCGGTTCGGGACGCAGTTCTGGAACGATTCTTCCGGGCTGATGATATCGCTCGTTCTGGTCAACCGCGCCAGCCAGGATCGTATTTTCAGTTTTCGGTATGAATGGGACACGCACGTCGGGTCCCTGGACTCTCCTTTTCTCAGACGCTACTATTCCCTGACGCCCAACGCGTGGGAGCCGATCGAAACCAACTGGGCCGGTCTAAGCAGCCTGTGGTATACCGAAGAATCGAATGATGAACTGTCGACCCAGCGGCACTTCACTTCGGTCACTGCGCCCACGTTTTACAGTCCTCCGCCCACTTGCCCTGACTCCCTGTTCTACGTCCGCTGGGGCGGGACTTACAGCGGGTATGCCAATGCTTTCCAGGTGCCTTACCTGCAGGACGGCATAGCGGATAGCCTACCTGGATACTATGACGACTGCGTATGTTACATGTGGCTGAACCGGACACTGGCACCCCAGGATTCGGTCGTGCTGGCTCAATACCTGTTCTCACCGCTGGTTCTCGTCGGAACGCAGGAATCCAACAGCGCGCCGGCACCATGGTCCGGTCTTGCACTCAGCTGCCCGTGCCCCCTTCGCCCTGGCCTAAAAATCGTGCTTTCCTCTGATATCTTTCGCCGCGACGCCCTGGTCACGGTCTATTCTGCCGATGGCCGGCGAGCCGCTGATATTTACCAGGGCGATCTCAAACCGGGACTGGTCATACTTTCATTGGACAACATGGGAGCTAAGTTCGCATCCGGCGTATATTTTGTCGTAGCCAAAGCCGGGGGTTGCATTGTCAGTCAAAAATTGATATACTTGAGATAGAAACCAATCCTTTGGCATCTTGCTCAAAGGATGAGGAGGATCTCAATGCCCGAAAGAAGAAAGAAACCCGAACGCCGGACAAAAGATCGGCGCAAATTACTGAATGAAAATGAGTTCCGCCGTCTCATTGAGTCTGGCAAGGCGACCGCTGCCGACCATCGGAAATGGAACGAACGGCGGGGCAAGAAGAAACGAAAAAGACAGGTCGGCATATAGAATAATCACATGCATCCGGTGTCGGGACTATCCAGTCTTAAAACCAGGGATCAACCTTTCAAGTATTGACATTGCTTGAATTTTCGATATAATTCGCCAGGTTATGCCAATTATAGAATTTTGGTGCGATAAATGCAATAAGAAATTCGAAGATCTGGTCTTTAAAAGAAGCGAAATACAATCGATGGGCTGCCCGGTTTGTAAGGGCACCAAAGTACGAAGGCTTTTTTCGACCTTTGGCTTCATTGGCAAAGCGGCATCAACGGGTTCATCCGCCAACTCCTGCACCAGTTGTGCACGGCCATCATGTGCAGGGTGTGCGGGATAAAGACACATAATCATAATCATAATAAGGAGGTATCATGAGAAGAGAGCTTTTGATCGAAACGATCTCCCAGAAATTCGGTTCAGTATACCCGAAGGTTGATATTGAAAAGATGATCGATATTTTTCTTGATACAATCGTCGAGATCTTGATCAGGGACAAGCGCGTTGAAATAAGAAGATTCGGCACTTTTGAACTGAGGAAAAGACCGGGCCGCGTGGCCAAGGCTCCGAAATCCGGCAAGGATTACTCACTGCCGGACCGCTATGTACCGTTTTTCAAACCATCCAAGATCCTGAAAAAAGAACTGCTCGAAAAAGTAAAGGTAGGGACATAATCGCCGCGACAACAGTCAAATAAGGTCATGCCGTAAGGGTGTCTAATTCACTTATCGATCTAAATAACGAACAGCGCAAGGCAGTGAACATTGCCCGGGGCCCGATCCTTATCCTGGCCGGCGCTGGCAGCGGCAAGACCCGCGTCATAACCTACCGCATCGCCCACCTCATATCTGAATCGGGTGTCAAACCCAAGAATATCCTGGCGGTCACGTTCACCAACAAGGCTGCCGATGAAATGAAAAACAGAATCTATAACCTGCTGACCATCGTCCCCAACGATGACCAGGGCATCTGGATACGGACCTACCATTCTTCCTGCGCGAAGATACTGCGTGGCGCCGCCAAGAGGATCGGCATAAGCCAGAATTTCTCGATCTATGACGAAAGCGACCAGCTTTCCGTGGTCAAAGAATGCTTGAAGGAACTCGACATCAATTCCAAGGAACTCAAGCCCGATTTTGTCCTGGCGATGATCAGCCGGGCAAAAGAGAATCTGGTGTCGCCCCAAGACTACGATCCAAACCTGCCCGCGCATCTGAAAAGCGTCATCCGTTCGCTGTATACACTGTACGACAAAAAACTCATCGAATACAACGCGCTCGATTTCGATGACCTTATATTCAAGACCGTATCCCTTTTCAAAGCGGACACCGGTGTCCTCGGTTATTACCAGGACCGTTTTCAGTACATCCTGGTGGATGAGTACCAGGATACCAACCGGGCGCAGTACGCATTCACCAACCTCCTGGCCGCGAAACACCGGAACCTCTGCGTGGTCGGCGACGATGACCAGTCGATCTATTCCTGGCGCGGGGCCGAGATCCGGAATATCCTCGATTTTGAGAAGGACTATCCCGACGCCGCGGTCATCAAACTCGAGCAGAACTATCGATCCACTAAGAACATACTCAAGGCCGCATCCGAGGTGGTCAAGAACAACAAACAGCGCAAGAAAAAGGTGCTCTGGAGCGATAGTGAGGCGGGAGAGAAGATCGAATTTTTCGAAGCTGACGACGACAACAACGAAGCCGCCTACGTTGTGCGCAAAGTGGTGGAACTCAAACTTAACGGTCATGCCCTTGGCGGCATCGCCGTTTTTTACCGTCTGAACTACCAGTCACGGATCTTCGAGGAGTTTTTCGTCCAGCACAAGATACCGTACGAGGTCATCGGTGCCCTGAAATTCTACGAACGGGCGGAGATAAAAAATATCCTGGCTTATCTGAGGGTGGTCAACAATCCCAGCGACGGCGTCAGCCTGAAACGGATCATCAACCTGCCGCTCCGCAACATTGGCAAAGAAACCATTGAAAAGGTCGTCCAGTGCCAAACCCTGAACCATACCTCGTTCTTTGACGCCCTGAAAGCTGCGGATTCGATCCCCGGCATTGGCCAGAAAACGCGCCAGAGCATAAAAGATTTTGTCGCTCTGATGGAGATGTTCCTGAAACTGCGGACGCAGCTCAACCTTTACGAACTGGCGCTGCGCGTGGCCCGGGAATCAGGCTACCTGGACAGCCTGAACCGAGGCCAGACCGAGGAAGAATTCAACCGCCGCAAGAACGTGGAACAGCTGCTCATTTCGATCAACGATTATATCAAAACCAATCCCCAGGCCACGCTCGAGGATTACCTGGAAGGCGTTTCGCTGCGCAACGACATCGACGACTGGCGCGGTGACGCGAACCGTGTTTCTCTCATGACGCTGCATAACGCCAAGGGTTTGGAATTCGACACGGTCTTCATCACCGGGGTGGAAGACGGGATCATCCCTCACTACAAATCGGTAGAAGAAGACCGGTACGAGGAAGAAAGGCGTCTCATGTATGTCGGTATCACCCGCGCCAAGAAAAAACTGTTCCTGACCGCCGCCGCTCAGCGCGAGACGTACCGCGGCGGTTACATGTTCACGCGCATCTCCCCGTTTGTCGAGGAGATCCCCTCAAGCGTGTTCGCCACGTCCTACGTGCGGTCACATCAGGAAATGTAGACGATGGCCAGGGATCCCGTTCAATCCCGAACCCAATCGCGATCTTTGGAAGAGATCAGAGAACTGTTCCCGATAACTAAAGATCTGGTCTATTTTGATCACGCCTCGACCGGCCCCATGACCGCGCCCGCGAGAAAGGCAATCGAAGAATGCATTGACGTTTACACGCGCCGGGCGCAATTCGATTTCAGCGCTTATTTTTCAAAACTGGCGCGCTGCCGCCTGACCGTGGCCCGTCTGATCGGTGCCGAACCCGAGGAGATCGCATTCGTCACCAATACCTCGGAAGGCGTTTACATCGCCCTCATCAACATCCCCCTGCGCCCGGACGATAAGGTCCTGGTCATGGATGAGGTCTTTCCGACCGTGCGGTATGTCACGGACTACAATATCCCCCAGGCGCAAAAGATCTACGTACCCATGTGCGGCCGGGATCCGGTCGATGCCCTGCACCCCCATGTCGACAACAATGTCAAAGCCGTGGTGATAGATCTGGTACAGTTCGCCACCGGTGAAATGGTGGATCTGCCCAGACTGAGTGCGTTCCTTGATGAAAACGACATATCGCTCGTGGTTGACGGCATGCAGGCGATCGGCTCGCTCAACATGAAAGTGTCTGATGCCAATATTGATTTTCTCGCTTGCGGCGCTTCAAAATGGCTGTTCTGCCCGAACGGGATCGGGTTTTTGTACGTGAACCAAAAAAAATTCGGAACGCTCAACAAGCTGCATACGGGATGGCTCGGGGCAAGCTGGAAAAGTTTTGAGGATTTCGCGGTAAATCCGCCTTTGTTCGAGGACGCCCGGATGTTCGAGCAGGGTACCAGGAATGTCATCGGCATCAGCGCGCTGAGCGCCAACTGCAAGCTGTTACACGATCAGGGTCTGGTCAATGTCGAAAACCGCATCCAGCAGGTCAAAACCGCTCTGCGCAAGGGTTTGGGAAATATGGGGTATGATATCCTGACGCCGGCTTCCGGCCGGCAGTCAGGTATTATAACGGCCCGGCCCGACCGAATGAAGCACCACGATGTCAGGCAGCTCTATGATTCGCTCAAGGACAACAAGATCGTCGTGTCATTACGCAACCAGGCGATCCGTTTTTCACCGCATTTTTACAATACCACAGAAGAGGTCAACATAATCCTCGATATCCTGAAGAAGTAAGTCGCGGGATCCTGCAATTACTTACGCAGGGCGATGAGCCCTGCACTATTTCAGCAAAACGACCTTTTTCAACTGTTTAAAGTCACCGCTTTCAAGCGCAACGAAATATACACCAGCCGGAACCAGCCTGCCGATTTCATCGGCACCATCCCAAATGATCTGGTTAATTGGTTGAATAGTTAAATGGCTAAATTGCTTTACCAGCCGCCCAGCTGCGTCGTATATCTTAAGTGCCGCTTGGGATTTGGAATTTGTTTGGAATTTGGTGCTTGGGATTTGGTATTTGATAACTAGATTTTTATAAAATGGATTAGGAAAAACTGAAAAACCAAGTGCTGAAAGATCGCCTGATAGTGCATCGCCCTCACTGACCGCCGTGATATATTCGATATTCACGTTATCGATGTAAAATCCTTCCCCGATGCTGTTGGTGTCGCTTATGAACGCGATCCGGACCAGGATAGTCTCTCCCGCCGGATAGTCTGCGAGAGAATACTTCTCCTCGAACCAGTCACTTTGAATGCCGTTCAATCCCAGGGCGCCGCCCGTGCCGATAAAGTCGAGCGTGTCAGCGGTCCCCGTGCGGTTGTCGATGACAATGACGTAAATACCGTCGCTGCCGTAGAGCGGAACGCTGAACCAACGGTAGAACTTAAGCATGGAGTTCGGCTGGATCATGAACGCGACCGACTGGATATAACAGTCCATGTCATTTATGTAAGTGCCCAGTGTTTCGCTGCCACAGTACAACGCATGGGTCGGCGAGAACGCCCTCCTTTCTGAAATGTGCCAGAGGTTGTTCGAACCAGCCGTTGTCCACTGGCCGGTGCCCGATTCCATGTCATCGGAAAAGCCGGTGTTGCCGATCAGCAATGATATCGTATCGGCGAACTGATAATTTTCGGAATGAAAGGTTACAAGCAGACGCGCGCAGTACGATGCCGGACAAGACGCACTGACCGCGATCACGAAAGGCTGAGTCGCCGCCTTGACGCTTTCCGGATCGACTTCACCGTACCAGGAGCCGTTAACGGCAACGGTCACATAAGGATCAGACGACGTAAGCTGGGCCCATGTTGAATGGCCGTATCCATGGCCGGCGTTCTCCACATCGACATACAATGATTCCGTTTCGCCGGGCAGGGTCGGTGCAGCGGGAATATCGATCTGGTCAATAGACAGAACCGGCGCGCCGATCATAATAGCCGGGGAAAAATCCAGCGTATCGGCGGCGGAGACCACCTGCATGTCAAACCCGACAGCATGACCGTCGGGCGCAGCCCCAATCTCGATCCCAAAAGCGTTTTCCAGCAGAAGCGAGTCCCCGGGTCCGAGATAATTGACCTGCGCCGTGCTGTCGGGGATAATGGTCAGCGGATCACTGTCGCGCAACCGCATTTCAATGTTCTGCGCTGCCGCCGTGCCGCAGTTTTTGATGCGCACTGACAGCAATATGTCTTCGCCGGGGTTCGCGATGGAGTCGCTATTCCCGAACATGTCATTCAGGACCCAGCCCTGGAAGTTTACATAACTGCCACTCGCGACGGGCACGGTATGCTCCGCGCAAAGATAGTTATGCGCGGTCACGGTCAGGTCAAAACTGCCCGCGGATGCCGGGGTCGCAAAAAGGTATACCTGCCCCTGCGCGTCAGTGAAATCATAAGCGTAGGATTCAGAGCCTTTCATCAGGCACACGAGCGCGCCTGCCACGGGCAGGCCGCTATTGGCGTCGCGGACCGAAATCAGGATCGTACTGGAACCCAGGGGAATAGTTTGGGGATGATATACGATCGTAGATTCGGGCATGCTGGACCAGACCGGCAGTTCCGGGTCGCCCAGCAGATTAAGCTCGTACTGATGCCAGCGGTACACGTTCTTTTCGCGCGAGAACGGGATGTAATGGGCCTTGGCCAAGCTCAGCGCCTGTCCCAGATGCCAGTGATCTTCATTGAACAACGAATGGAAGAACCGGGTGTCAAAACGGTCCGAATAGCCGAACCCGGGGTTGCCCGGTGAACCCCACCCATAACTGGAATTGCCGATATAAGCCACTCCCCCGCCAGACGGGCTGTTCACGTATGCTTCCGCCACGCAGGCATAATCGAATGCCGCGGTCCAGCAGCCGATCGAATAAAGGATACCGTTGTACGGATCATTGGTGATCGTGTCGAAGTCTGCGATATAGATGCGGTTGGGCCAGCCGCCGACCGATATCAGGTCGATCCAGCCGTGACCGTCATGGTTGAACAACCCCTGCCCATCCCGGATCGCGGTCATGACGCTTTCTTTGGTCTCATTGCCCAGGCTCTGGTAGAGCTTGGTCAGTTGAAAATCCGGAGGAAAAGATTCCTCGCCGATCTTATTTTTATGCACACCCTGATCAGTATAGGGATCGGTCCACAGGACCTCGGCCGTGAACAATGCTTTGTCCAGATAACCAGTCGCCGGATCGCGCTCGTAAGTGAGGACTTTATCTACGAACCGCTGCGCCTGGGCGATCGTACTCACCGGGGCGCGGCCGACATACAAATCCGGATACAAATCGATGTTGTCCTCGATCTCGCCGTAAGAACCGTCATTATCCAAGTCCCAGTCACCTTGCAGGTCCGCATAATAGAGATCGCACGGCAAAGTGTCCTCGCGTCCCGGCGCAAAACCCGCGCTGCAGGTCATTGCGAACGCGAAGCGGCACGGGATGAACGCCGTGTCGCCGCCGAGCAGTACGTATTCAACGCTGGAATCCGGCAGGGTTTTGATGTAATTTCGGATCCTGGCCGCGTTATCTTCGCCTGGATAATTGGTTACGATCCAATCTTTTGTGCGCACGCACGCGCGCATGCCTTTCTTTGTCTTCCAATCGGCAATTCGCTGAAAAACCGTATCCAGCGGCGGATTCGTGATGATCACATAACGATATTCGCCCCGGTCCCGGGTCGCCGCATAACCCGGGATATTGCTGCTGTTGTAGGCAAGGCTTTTACCCATGGTACCCCGGGCGGGCACAGCCGTACCACCCTCATAGTTGACTTCGAACCTGACCATAGAATGGAATACCAGTTTTCCGGACCTGGGGCGGTACTGAACCGGGTAGATCATTAGCTCCAGCATCAGCTGACCGTCGCAGATACCGGACCCGGTCACATTAATGGCCTGCGCCGGAAAGGGATCGTTGGAAAAATAGATCTGCGCGTCCGGAACTGCATTGACCACACGGTTGACCGAAAGGATCATGGGCGGACGGCAGCACATGACCCGGTATATGCCGGGCAGCTCATGAGAATCCAACGACGTTACGATGACATCTTTGACCACGGCGCCGGCAGGTAAAGCGATCATGACGCTCCTTGCCGGCAGCTCGGGAGCACCAACCTGGTCCGTGATATCGAGACCCTGATATCTTACCTTGACCAATGTATCTGTCCGGTCAACGCTGATCATGGACTCATCAAAACGCATCTCGCCGGTATAGGTATTCCCCAGGATCACCAGTCCGATCATCGCAATGCACGTCATTGGTTATCCCCCTTGGTTATCATTCCGTTTATGTTATACTCCGGTCGATCGTTCATTGCTTTTCGCGGTGGGCGAAATTGACCCTGTTGCCCCCCATCTGTTTTGCTTCGTAGCATGCCTGGTCAGCCAGATGTATCAACATCACGCTGTCTTTGCCGTCGAGAGGGAACGTGGAAATGCCGATGCTGAGAGTAACAGGAGGGTCGATGTCCTGGGCTAAGATCTTACCCCGCATGCGGTCTGCTGCCTCGAGCGCAAAAGTCGCCTCGGTCTCGGGTAGGATCGCCACGAATTCATCGCCTCCGTACCGGCACAGGAAGTCAACATCCCTGATCGATTCCTTCATTATCTGGCTGAGCTTGATCAGGATCTTATCCCCGGCCAGGTGTCCGTACGCGTCGTTATAGGATTTAAAATTGTCAAAGTCAATCATCAGCACGGCGAAGGGCCGGCGGTACCGCTCGGCGCGTTTGATCTCAGCATCGATCAGGACCTCGAAGTTACGGCGGTTTGGCAGGGTGGTCAGGGGATCGGTCAGCGACAGCCTTCTTGCTTCTTCATACAGCCGCGAGTTCTCGAGCGCGATCGCGATCTGCGCGCTGAGCGTGGAAAGCAGGTTGATGTCATCCTGGGTAAAACCGTCGAATACCGGGCTTTCGACATCGAGCACGCCGACCAGCCGTTCGCCGATCATCAGCGGTAAGCAGACCTCGCTCTTCGCTTCCTTGACCCCCACGACATAATGCGGCTCCTTGGTCACATCCGGGGCGTAATGCATCTGCCGTGTCGCGGCCACATGCCCGGTGACCCCGACTTCGCCGATCTTGATCTTCATGTTCTTTACCGCTTCGGGATAGTTGATGTATGACCTCAGCTTAAGTTCCTGGTTCTCCTCATCGACCAGGAAGACCGCCAGGTTCAAATATCCGAAAAGATTGACCAGCCGTCGCAAGATATTGTTAAGCAGCTGGTCAAAATCCAGCGTGGAAATAAAGCTCTGCCCCACTTCATACAAGATCGCCATGTCCATGGCTTCACGGCTGATGCGCCGGTACAGGGAAGTGTTGTCGAGCGCGATCGCGGCCTGGCTGCAAAGCATGGAAAGATAATCGACCTCGTTGCGCGAGAATTCATGACGCTGGGTCGACTCCACGTACAGTATCCCGATTAGTTTCTCGCGGGCGATCAGCGGAAAGCCCGCGATCGACGCCCGCTGCTTCATGATCGATACGGGATTGGCGATATCATGTTCTTTGATATCGTTCATGATGACCGGCCGGCGCGTCCGGATCAACTCGCCGGACATGCCCTCGGAAAGCCGCGTCGGCGACACGTACTGCTGGTGCGTGAACTTGCCGTTGGCATATTCAAATGCATCGGTGATTTTTTTGCTCATCTCATCGACCAGGATCAGAGTGCCGCTGTCGACCCTGGTGATGGCGACCGCGGTGGACAAGAACACTTCCACGATCTTTTCGACCTCAAATGATGACGTCAGCAGGATGCCGATCTCCTCAAGACCCGTGACGATCTGGCTTTTCTCTTCGGTCTCGCCCAGCAATTTGATGTGCTCGATCGCCAGGGCCGACAGCTTCGTGAAAAAATCAAGGCTTTCCTCATCCTGGAATTTTTCCTGCGGCGTGCGATAGTAGATGTTCAGACATCCGATCGCCTCGCTCTTTAATATCAGCGGCGCGCAGACCAGCGACACCAGCCCCTCTTTCTCGATCCAGTCGACGGTGAAGTGATTTCCAATATTCTCAAATATCGACATAACATTGGGTACGAACCTAAATTTTTTCTTCTGGCATACGACCCCGGCGATCTCTTCGTCCTTGCGCACGCGCACGGCCTTAAGGTACTCGGGCGACAGATTGAAGGAACGAGCGATCGTCAGGTATTCGCGGTTTGAATCGAAGAGCATGATCGAAGACGCGGAGGCATTGAAGAACGAACAGGACGTCCTGGTGATCGTGTCCAGGACGCTGTCCAGCGTCTTGTTCTCAAGCAGCGCTTCGGCGATTTCGGCAAAACTTTTTGACCATTCGTGTGCGAACATTATATGAATATTATAACAATGCTGGTTTTAATGTCAAGATACCCGGTCGCTCCGCGCTGGCGGGCCGTTCTTTTTGAAAGGCGCCACAATGCTCGCAAGCAGCAACGCGGTCGCGATGATCAGCGAACCGACCGGCAGCAGGTCGCCGACGGTATTATATACGGTTTTTGCATGATCCGGATATATCTCCCGCACCAGAATGTCCTCTTTAAAGAGACCGCACGTGCCGAGGATCCGGCCATATTCGTCGGTCACCATTGATATACCCGTGTTGGCGCAACGGACCAGGGGGACACCGTTCTCAACGGCTCTCAGGATCGCCATGTCATTATGCTGCTGGGACCCCGAGATACGGCCGAACCAGCCATCATTAGTGATGTTGACCAAAAAATGAGCGCCCTCTCTGACAAACCGGCGCGACAGCTCGGGGAATATCGATTCGAAACAGATAAGACACGAGAAAGCGGCGTTTTTTAACCGGAACACCGTAAAATCAGATCCCGGGTCGTAATCGCCTTCGCCCAGGTCGACTTTTCTGAACAAGGGCACGTACCGGTCGTAAGGGATATGTTCGCCGAACGGCACCAGGTGCACCTTTCTGTATTCCTGCCGCAGCACCGAACCCGGTTCCATCAGCACGGCGCCGTTATAGATATTCTTGTGGTTCTGGTCGTAAATCGGCGTGCCGCTCAGCAGCGGCGTCTGCACCGAATCGACGAACGCAAAGACTTTTTTCTGAAACACGTTGGCCGATTTAAGGAAAATCGGCGTTGCACTCTCCGGCCAGATTATGATATCGCAGGGAGCACGGTATTGAACCCGAGCGTATTCAACGCACCGGGCTGACAGGTCCAGCAGGCGGTTGAAGGTCTGATCCCTTAGCTCGCGGGTGAATTTCAAATTGGGATCGATATTGGGCTGCACAATGCCCACCACCAGCCGGTGTCCGCCGGCTTGGCTTTTCATACGGAAGGCGCCGTACACGACCGGCGCGCAGAAGATCAATATTGCCGCGATGGCGTACTGCCACTTTCTCGCGCGCAGCAGTTTGTATACCGCCACGTTCAGCAGCACGAGCCATAGGGATAACCCATACAGGCCATATACCGAAGCCTGCTGGATAACGAGAGGGTAATGCGTCTGGCTATATCCAAGGGAAAGCCACGGGAACCCGATTTCACCGATACCCTTGACCAGCTCCAGCCCCGAAATGAACAGCGGCAGGCACCAGAGGCTGGTCTGCACGCTGGCCGCGAAGCTGACCGCGAAAAAAAGGCCGTGATAAAGGAAGAGCAGGACCACGCCGAAGATCATGATTAGCTTTACCGTGGCCGGGATCTGCAGGAAGATTATCCAGAACAGCGAGAACAGCGCGAAGCAAGAGCCGAATGCAAGCCCGATGGCGAACGCACGCCTCGGCGTTGCCCGGTCAATGACGAACAGGACCGGCACCAGGCCAACCCACGCCAGGAAATGCAGCGGCAAAGGATGGAACGAAAGGGATAGGAGCAATGCGGAAAGAAGGACGAGAAAGACGGTCAAATTAACGGTGATTCAAGGAATAGCGGTTCTTAAATCTTGACGAGCTTCTGCTTCTTGGCTGACTCATAAAAGGCATCGGTTATCTTCGCGATCATCAGGCCTTCTTCGCAGCCGAAAGGCATTTTAGCGTTCTTCAGCAGCGAATCAATGAAGAACTGCGTCTGCAGTTCATAGCTGACGCGGTAGATGTTCTTCTGCGGGAAAGTGGGCGTGACATTGACCAGCTCATTGTGCAACTCTTTCTGGATCTTCAGGGGGTTGAGCAGTGCAGCGCCCTTTTTACCGAAAGCATTGCAGTAGAGAAAATCCTTTTCGAAGATCAATGACCAGCTGACCTCGATGGTCAGCAGCGTGCCGTCGTCATAATTGATGATGCACATCGCGGTGTCCTCGACCGCGGCATCGATCTCCTTCTTGTGCGTCGAGGCGAAGATCGTCGACATGCTTTTATCTTCCAGCAAATAGGTGGTAATATCGAGGAGCGCAGATCCCAGGCTCAAAAAAGCGCCGCCGCCGCTTTTCAGCTGGTCCTGGCGCCACGGGTGAAGTATCCATTCACTCGCGCCGATCAGCCAGCCCGCCTTGAGATAGTAGATATCCCCAAGCTCACCTTCCTCAATGAACTTCTTCAGCGTCTGGACGTCCGGACGCAGGCGGTTGTTCATGGCGACCGCCAGTTTCCGTTTTTCCTTGCGCGCGACGCGGACCATTTCCTGGGCATCCTTGTAAGTCGTCGCCATGGGCATCTCGACGAGCACATCCTTCCCGAATTCCATCGCTGCGATGGCCATCGGTGCGTGAAGGAAGTTCGGCGTGGCGATGACAATGGCGTCCAGCTGGTCGTTCTGGATCATCTCCTGGAAATCCTGGTAGCGGCTCGGGATATTGTATTTGGCGCCCAAATGGTCGATCTTTCGTATATCCGTGTCGCAGAGCGCCATCAAGTTGCACTGGGGGTTGGACCGGAACACGGGGAAATGCACGATCTGGGCATGAGCGCCGCAGCCTGCGATCCCGATGTTAAGCGTGTTCTTCATTAACGGGCGTTCAGACCCCTAAATAAAGCGTGAATTCATAGGGATGGGGACGGATATGGATCTCTTCGAACTCTTTTGTTTTCACTTCGATCCAGCGCTCGATCAGATCGCTGTTGAAAACATCGCCCTGGAGCAGAAAACTATTGTCCTTTTTCAGAGCGTTGATCGCCTCATAGGAGTTGGTCGGCAGTTTCTCCTTCCGGTCCGGATGCAGGTCGTTCTTTATACCGTCGATCCCGGCAAGGAGGATCGCCGCGAGGGCAAGGTACGGATTGGCTGTGGCGTCGGGGATACGGTATTCAATGTCCATCATCTGCGTGTTTTTAAGGTATCCCGGCACGCGGATCGCGGACACCCGGCTGCCCATGGCAAAATCAGTGTAGGTCGGCGCCTCAAACCCAGGGATCAAGCGTTTATAAGAATTGGTGCTGGGGTTGGTAAAAGCGCACAGTGCTCTGGAGTGACTCAGGATGCCGCCGATATACCGGAGGCTGAGTTCGCTCAAGTTATACTTTTTGTTGCGGCCAAAGAACAACGACCTGGTGGGTGTCCCAAGGTACTGGTGCAGGTGCAGGCCATTGCCCGGTTCACCCAGCAGCGGCTTGGGCATGAACGTTATCCACTTATTATTCCTCTGCCCGATCGATTTGATCAGGTACTTGGCAAGGAATATGCTATCCGCGGCCTTGACCAGCGGTTCGAACAACAGTTCGATCTCCATCTGGCCCTTGGGTCCTACCTCATGATGATGGTATTTGGACTTGATATCGCACGCGGCCAGGACCTCCACGATCGCGTTGCGCAGGTCCGAGTACCGGTCTTCAGGCGGTCCGATATGGTAACCACCGCGGTGCCGGATCGGGTAGGTCGGCACCAGCTGTTCGCGATCGCCGGACTCGAGCCGGAAATAAGCAAAACCAGGCCCCTCGCCATGATTGCATTTTTCAAAAAGATAGAATTCCAGTTCCGGCTGGAAAAAAGCTTCGGTGCTCAGTTCTTTTTTCAAAAATCGAGCGGCTTTATGAGCAATCGAGCGCGCGTCGCGCTCGAACGGCTCCAGGGTGGAGGGCACATGGACGCTGCACAGAAAAGAAATAGTCTTTTGTTCGAAAAAGGGGTCAAAAAAGCCGGTCGCGAGGTCAGGGAAAAGCAGCATGTCGCCCTTCTCCACGCCCTTGTAACCGGGGAGGCTCGACCCGTCGACGCCCACGCCGTCCGATGCGACCTCATCAAAACGCTCAAAGGGGACAATTATGTGATGGAGCGTGCCGATCAGGGACGCGTATTTAAGATCGACGTATTTCACCCGCATGACCGCGAGTTTTTTCTTCAGTTTATTGATCTGCGCGTGAGATATTACTATCCGTGCCATCCGAGGTATTATAGGCGAAAAAATGCGCTTGTCAATCTCTGTGTATTGCGGTTATTTCAGCAATATGATCTTGTGTATACTACAGCGTTTTGTTGTTTCAAAACGCAGAAAATAGATGCCAGAAGATATGCCTTTCAAATCTAATCGATAATCTTTTACGCCCGGTTCCGCTTCAATCTTGAATTTCCTTATAATAACCCTGCCCACGACATCATATAATATAACGGCTACTTTTCCCTTTTCAGAAGCAGTGACCCTTAAATTCATTGAGGTTCTTGCCGGATTGGGGAATACTTCAAACCTCTGTTCCCGAGGATGCGAAGCGAGTTTGTATTCAGCGATTCCTACACTCCTCCCGAAAAAGTGCATTATCGAATCGAGCAATGCAGATCTTGTCGATGGCGGGGTACTGTCGACCAGAAATCCCAATTCAAATGAGGATCCAATTGTTTGATATGGCCCTGCATCATAAGCAATACCGCAATTGAAATTATCATTACTATCAAGGAATAATACAAACCCGCCTCCACTATCAGGACCCAGATGATCCATGTATTGATTCTCGCCCGCATACTCGAAATCCATATCGCTTGCGAACGATCCGGCCTGCCCCTGGATGGGTCCCATATTATTGTTGCCGTCGGCCATTGCCAGCAGATCGAATAAAGGACTGAAATCAAAACCGTTATTATAATGAGGATCATAGTACCAGACATCACCGCCTTCAAGATATGCGCACCCGCCGTATATAATGAAATCAGACAGGGCGCTGGCTTGTGGACTGCCGTTTAATATGATATGATTATTGGGATAGACGCCGCAACATACAAAGATCGACTTGTATTTATTCAAATCTTGAGGCAGCGTCGAATCATGATCGCCGATATATCCAAGGTCTTGCAGGATAAGATGAATATTCTCGCCTGAAGCCGGAGTATGGTCCGGGTTCCAGATAAAGTAATCGCCCTTGCCGACCAGTATGGAAAAATCTAAAGTATCGTTGCAGTAACCTGCGCTGACGTTCATTTGCATGTCAACATATGTCATGGGTGGCGTACCGGGATCTGAACATAATATAAATAGATCGGATCCGTTGCACGCACTGCTGTCCGGTCCGATATGGTCGAATGATCCGGAAGAATCTATCACATCGATATATGGAGAAAGCGAACGCAAACATGCTGTGACGCTGTCGATCGCCGCTGATCCTTGATTTTTTATCGTGACCATACAGGATACTGTCTCGCCGCATTCGAAGGAATTATTTCCGTTACCGCCAGCGATGGTCGCATATTGATATACTAAATCGGCTGCATGAACCTGCTTTTCAAAATAAGAACTCCAGGTGTTGTTATTCGTGTCACGACAGATCAGTGTACAATTGATAATATGACAATCCGGGCAATCGGGCAAAATATTGAACCGGTAACCGCTATCGCCGGTGCATGCCGAATCAAACGCGGCGATATCGCCAAATGCTCTCACCGAATCGTAAGGAGCAATGAATTCATCATTGGTCCGTAAACAACCGACAGTATTAATGCTACTGCTGTCACCAAAGTTTTCAACCCACGTCGGCAGGTTGATATCCTCACCCGGATTGATAATGTGGTCGTGATTGCCGCCGAGTGAATCATCAATAAATGATTTCTTATAGATGACGTATGAACCAACTGCATGTTTAACAATCATAAAACCTTCATAGGGTTGAAGGTTCTCACCGGTCACAGTGATGTATATAGTATCGCGCAATATATGAGGATAAATGTCAAACCGTATAAACCCTGCCATATCGGTGCTGTCCAGGTAATATATTGCACTGTCAAGACCACCTGTCAAACAAACACAAGCATCGCTAATCGGCGTCAGGTCGGCAGCTCTTTTTATGAAGACGGGAACCGAGGCATAAGCATATGTGACCGATTCAGGATACTGCACTATAATGGAACACGGCGTGGCGGTCCACAAATTCATCTCCGGATCTCCGATCGTTGTAAAGCCTAAATATTCAGCGGCATTCAACGGATATACCCTTTTGCGTGCCTTTTCGCAGCATTCCCCAAAAGTGCTTTTTTGATCGACAAACAATGCATCAAAAAATCCTTTGGTCAAAGCACTCCGATAATAAGCCGTTGAACCGGTCGAAGTGGCAAAATAACCTGCTGCCCCTCTCAAATTTGCAGGTGAACCGGTTAAAAACCATTTTTCCGCCATCGCAGGAGTTGCGCTCGTACCTAATGTAAAGCATGTCATCGAGAGCACGATCGGCAACCTAGTTCCGTTTGCTGTCAGGTCTGCGTTAACATTGAAAGGTTCATACCAGTTATTCGTCGCCGATCCCCGGTAAACGACGATAGACCTTCCGGCATTCACCGCATTGATAACGGAATCGTCATTATCACCATGAGTGTTTATAAAAGTATCGATCACGCTAAAACCGCTTTGTATCATTAACGCCGCCATGTGTGCAATATCTGACCAATATATGGAATCAGACTGGCTGCCATCCATTCTGCTGATTAAAGATGCTTTGTTAAACCATGAAGTGTCCATACGGTTCGGTCTTTCTTCATAAGCAAGGATCTTATTGATAACCGTTTGGGCTTCCGTAGTATTATGAACGGTCAGCCGTCCTGACAGTATGTCATTGAATATTGTGCCGATAGTATTGGTGTAATAATTATCCGAATGCACGTCGGCAACTATCGGAAACGGCAGATAGTTGGGCGCACCAACGAGCAAAAGGTATTCCGGCTTTACTTGCCACGTATTATAGGCATCTGCAACATAGCTTTTTATCGCTGTTGAGTCGGCACCGATCTCAGACAATTTAACGATCTTTGATCTCATTCCTTTTCGATACTTCCATTGTGCCAGCGCGATCACTTGATTATAGTACGCATCATTGGTAATGATCAAATACCTGGCACCGAGATCCTGACCGTAGGACACAGTAAATAACATGATAAATATCATTAACTTATATATCATATACACCGAGTTTCAGTTAATTATAAGGTCATTGATTATAATTGTCAAGGGCCAGGCGTCATATTTACCAGCGTTGGGCACCTTGACAATTTACATTCGAAATGACCCTGTGAAATGTTACCTTCAGGGTGTATAAAGTGGCGTGAACAACTTATGGTTTGCGGCTGGACCGCAGGGATATCCGCGCGGCCAGGATGCTCAGTTCGAACAAAATGATGAGCGGTACCGAAATGATGAGCAGGGTGAACATGTCTGCGGTCGGCGTAATGACCGCGCAGATGATCAGGATCGCGACGATCGCCTCAGCCCGGTGCTTCGTGACCGTCGCTATTCGAACGATATCAAGCCTGATCAAAGTGAAGACCAAAAGCGGCAATTGGAACATGATCCCGCATCCGAGCAGGCACCACAGCACGAAGGACAGGACCCCGCTGATGTTCATGATCGGCTTTAAGTTTTCCGAGCCGAACGAAAGCAGGAACCGCAACCCGAACGGAATAAGGATAAAATAAGCGAAGGTAACGCCGATCAGGAACAAAAGGATCCCGGATATGATATAACCCATGGAAACCTTCTGCTCTTTTTCGGTCAGGCCCGGTCCGATGAACAGCCAGGTCTGGACAATAATGAACGGGAAGGCGGCGAAGATCCCGAGGAACAACGCAACCTTAACCTGCGCCGTGAACGCCTCGGTGGGAGAGAAAAAGTACGCGCTCCCGACATTGACGCGCTGGATTATGAAATCAAGCACGGGTTTCGCCACGAAAAACCCGGCAACGGCAAAAATTCCGGCGACCGCGATCGAGTACAGGATCCGTTTGCGCAGTTCCTCAAGGTGGTCGATGAATGAGGCTTTGTTCATTACAGGATCATGGTGCCGCTGCGATCGGCCTGCCCGGTCAGGATCCCTAGTCCCTCAGCCGCGTCGGCAGCCGGTATATGCCCAGGCTTGATACGGCCAGGATCTCGCTGTCGCAGATATAAACGGCCGTGAATGGGATGCGGGGTAGGTTATAGATCGTCTTGTACAGCTGGTCAGCGGGGTCATAATATGCGACCCCGGCATAGGAAGCGCAGTACAGCACCTCGCTGTCCGCGTCGATATCATACACGTTGAAATAAGGCAACAGGGTCCAGCTTGTATCACTATTGCCGCCGCCGGAAAGAGAATCCGGTCCCGGCTCGCGGTAGCGTATCAATTGGTTGTTAACGCTGAGCAAGTACAGTTCGTTCTTGACCGGCACGATGTCCTTGATCCCGTGGTTGATGATCTTGGACCACTTTTCAGCGCTGCGCTCATAACGGTACAGCGCCATTTCGCCGCCGGCGTATATATGATCCGCAGTCGCATAGACGGCGTAAACAGGCAGCCGGTCCGGTCCGAATTCATAGGGTTCCCTGGTATTTAAGAGCAGGCCGAACATTCCGTCTGACGTGCCGATATACAGATGTGACTGGTCGGCCGTAAGCGACAGGATCTTTGACTGGAAATCAGCGATCGGGAAAACAAGCGTGCCGCTTAAATTGTCCAGCTCGCTGCCGGTGCTGATGACGAGCTGGTCATTGATCCTTACCAGCGTGCTGATCTCATGCTGGGTCCGGAGATAACCCCAATGCCAGACGCCGGTCTCACCAACCCCGGTCATCGATATTATAGAGATGCCGCCCGGTGACAGCAGGTAAATATCGTTCCCGATCCTTACAGCCCGCTGCACCACGGGATCGACCGGGCCATAGATCACCCGCTGCTTTGCCCAGGTGATAGTGCTGTACTTGAGTAAACCATAACCATCAGTCCCGACGTACAGTTCAGTGCCGTCATCATAGAGCGCGGTGATCGGAAAGCGCGTAAACGGCGCCTGCGACACGGCTATTTCGTCGGTATAATAAAACGGGTTTAACAACGGGTATTTCCTGACATCTTGCTCGCTCGACGGCCGGTACCAGCGCAGATCCGCGGGGAATGATCCGACCGACTGCAACGCGCCCGTGGTCCGGTCGAACCGGAACCTTAGTCCGTCATCGGTTTTGAGATACAGGTATTCGATCCCCACGCCCAGCGCGCTGGTGTGTTTTGAAATGTCATATTCGCGCGCCATACCGGATGTCAGGTTCAAGCGAAAAAGGCTGGTGGTGGAGGTGATCCAAAGGTCATCAAACCATTGATCGTACGCGGCTAAGTCGATCTCTGCGTCGAACGCATAAGTCCGCTCCAGATCCATTGTGTTCTTGTCGAACACCAGCACGTAATCATCGCTTACGGCAAAAACGGCGACCGTTGACGTAGCTATGGATTTGACCGTTCCCAGCGGCGGTATTATCGTATAGCGGTCCAGCCATGGATTCTGCGGAAAGATCGATGTTCCGGACAACAAACCAGACCACGCTGCCGCGAGGCCCAATATCAGGGCGATCAATGACAGAATTTTTCTATTTCCAAGATCCTGTTTATTAGAAGTGATCACGCTTGTTTCTTTTCATATTCCCGGTTCACAATATACCTTATAGCTTTAGGCAGGTACCGTATCAGATCGCCGGCCATGATCGAATATTTACCCATCGTGTCGAGCAGAAGGTCCGCGCACAGACCATGCAGGAAAACACCCGCGACCGAAGCGTAGAACAGCGGGACTTTCTGGGCGCATAGGCCTGCGATCATGCCGACCAGAACATCGCCGGTACCGGCTTTTGCCAGCCCGGAATTACCCGTGGGATTGACATAAACCTCGCTTTGTGGGGAAGCGATCGCGGTTGGTACTCCTTTCAAGACCATGACCGCCCCGAATCTCCTGGCATATTTCGCGGCAACATCAATGCGATCATGGTTGATCAATCGGGTGTCCTGCTTGATCAAACGGGAAAGCTCGCCGGGATGAGGTGTCATGGTAAACGGCGTCCTGATGGTCTTCAAGACCGCTAATTTTTTAGCGATTATATTAATCGCGTCGGCATCGATGATTAAAGGGACCTTAACACGGGGTAGCAATTGGAACAAGAAATCTGCGGTCTCCGGGTGCGTCGTGATACCCGGGCCGACCACGACCACGTCGGTCTTGTCCAGGAGCGGCGCAAGCTTCGCGAATGCCCGGCTGCTGATCGTACCCTCCGCGGTCTGGGCAAGGGGAACCTTTACGACCTCGAGGAGCTTCGGATCCAGTTTATCGATCACAACTTCCGGAGCGGCAAGGCGCACGTAACCGGCGCCGATCTTCAGCGCGGATAACGCTGACATCGCCGCCGCGCCCGAGAACCCGCGCGCACCGGCTATGACCAGCACGTTCCCGAAAGTCCCCTTATTACCGTCAGGGAGCCGGCTGGGCATGATCTTGAAAATATCTTCGTGCCCGGCGACCCGGGGATAGCCCGGGTCGATCATCGAGTATGGGATCCCAATGTCGACAACGTGGAGGTCGCCTGCGAAACCGCGGCCCGGGTACAGAAAGTTACCGCGCTTGGGCAGGCACATCGTGGCGGTGGCGTCAGCGTGCACGCACGCCTTTTCACAGCCGCCCGTGTTGCCGTCGATGCCGGATGGGATATCAACGGAAAACACGAAACCGCCGCAGGTATTAATCAGTTCGATGACGTCGAGAAAAATCCCTTTGGGCGCGCCTCTGAACCCGGTGCCGAAGATCGCATCCACTATGCAATCGGGTTTGAAATCGTTGCACAGCCTGCGCGCGACCCGAACCGATGATATCTCCCGGATGGAAATGGATGCGGCTTTCGCGGTCCGGTAATTGATCAGCGCTTCGCCCTTGAATTCCCTTCCCTTGCCAAGCAGCAGCACTTCCACGCGGCTGCCTGCGTTCGTCAGATGCCGCGCCATAACCAGACCGTCTCCCCCGTTGTTGCCCTGACCGCACACGATCAGGACCTTCAAACCCCTCAATCTAAAATATTCCTTAAGCACCTCAGTGCATCCGCGGCCGGCGTTTTCCATTAGTACGGCGCCGGCAATGCCCAGGGCTTTCTTGGCCCAGCCGTCGATCTTCTGCATTTCTTTGGTTGTCAGCAATCTCACGATCTCATTCCTTCCGCTCCTACAATTTTATGTAAGGCAGCATCTTAGTCAGCAGTTTGTCACTGATGCCCTTGACGTTCTTCAGGTCCGTGATCTTGCCAAAGCCGCCGTGTTTTTGCCGGTACGTAATAATGCGCTGCGCCATTACCGGTCCGATGCCGGGCAACTCCTCGAGTTCGGAAGAATCCGCGCGGTTCACCGAGATCTGCACATCGACTTTCTCGACGACGAGCGCCATGTTCCTTTTCAGGTTCTCGCGGCGCAGGTAATTGACCAGATTGAGTGCGACCAGGACAAGAATGAGCGTCCCGATGATGACCGTATCCCGTTTTTTCATGATCCCCTTTAGTACAGCGGATAAACGATCTTAAGAAGAAATTTATACATGGTATCAAGACTCTGGGCGCTGCATTTATCGATGGTATCGTCATCGGTATGCCAGTAGGAGTAGTCAAAGTCGATGACATCGACCGCGCGAATGCCGTACCTGATGAGCGCCATGTGATCATCCTTTATATAATACCGGACTTCATTCGAAAAAATGTTGGGCGCGGTCTCGGCGCCGATCTCCCATAACGAATCAACAAGCTCGGGGAAAAATTTATAGGAATTGCCTTCCTTGTAGAGCTTCAGGTCCTTGTCGCCGACCATGTCGACGACAAGGAAAAACGAGAAAGCCTCAATGCACTGGGCGGCGTAATGGAGTGACCCCACGAGCTCGGCCTCATCGATATCCTCGCCGTCAAAAAAGACAAGTTCCACGCCGATGTCCGGTGCGTATTTTTCCAGGGTATCAGCAAGGGATAAAAGCAAGGCTACGCCTGAACCGCCGTCGTTGGCGCCCGGGCTCCCTTTTTCTGAATCCCAGTGGGCGCCGATCCCGATGATCCGCCCCTTGCCGCCGAACGATTTGCTTACGTTATAGAACCAGGCACCGCGCTCGAAAAAAGAATCGATCGCCGGGTTGTTCAAATTTTTAACGATATAATCTTTAGCCGCGCGGTGACCCGCGGTGCCGGGAACCCGTTCGCCGGCAGCGCAAAATCCTTTCAGGTATTCAATCGGCGTCTCTGCATGGGCCAAGCCCGCGATCATCAACAAAGCTAAACCCGCCGCACCCGGCCGTGCCATTCTTAGAAGCTGATATTCGCCCATACGCTCACGCCCACGCGTTTGGAATCCTGGTTTGAGACCGTTTCCCTGTTCTGCGAATAGTCAAAGTTCGCGCCCCCGTTGACGCTCGAGGAAAAATTGTAAGTAAGCGCGATCAGGGTCGTCAGCGTGGTGGTATTATTGACCGGGGTTTCCATGTCGATCGCATACGAGGTTGTCCGGTTGTACCCGACGCTGAGGTTGGTGGTCAGGTTGGAATTGAACTTCAATCCCTTTAAGAACGGCAGGTTTACCCCCCGCGGTGCGCTGAACGTGTAGCCCATGGAAACAGTGCCGCCGCGGCTTAGTGTCCTCGATTCATTGACATTGCCGGCATCGTACTGGCGTCCCCGGGTTTCAGAGTACGTCACTTCCGTGGATGATGTTATCCCCCTAAGCCAGTTCGTCTGCCAGTTCACTAGCGGCGTGAAGCTCAGCATCCGCGAATCCGAATCAAGGGTCGTGCTGTCATCGATCGTGTAGCGGTATTCGTTCGTCTGGTTGTAACCCGAACTTACCGACGACGACTGCGTGTATTTTTTCAGCACCGGCAACGCTCCGATCCCTGACACGCGTACCATGGCGTTGGGGTAGGAATTCGACGTGGTCCGGTTCTCGCCGCCGGAAGGCAGGTATATCCGCTGGACCTGCCCGTTGTAACCTCCGGACAGGCTCAGGATCCGGTAATTCATACCGGAATTGACGCCGTAATTGTCAGCCATGCCGCGGCCCGGGTAACTATTCGGCGAATAACCGCTCCTCGGGATGGAATCCTGCAACCCCCACTGGTATTGAAGCGAGGGCCGGTCATAGGCCTGGAGATAGCTCGAGGTTTTCTGCCGCGTAAAGGAAAGCGAAGGGTTTTGCAGGTAATCGACGAACTGTTCGACCTGCTTCAGTACCCACGACGGCGAACCCGCGATCTGCAGGGAATCCTTTGATTCGTCCCGCAACCGCGTGATCATCTTCAGGACGCGCTTGACATCAACAGTGCCCGTGGCTCCGTACCGCACGGTATTGGAAATGTTGCGGTAATTGAAAGTATCACGGATCTCGAACCGGTAGTCCTCGTTGTACGTATTGCCGAAAGTGAGCGACGGCGTTACCAGCACCAGACTTTTCGTAATACTGCCGTTGAACGCCTGGTTGCGCGATACTTCCTGACCGATCCGCTCGCGGCCCATGACCGAGTCGCGGTTCTGCGAAAAATTGAAGGTCGTGCTGACAATGGAGTGGGGCGAGTAGTTGGTCGAGAAGGAAGAGTTCAGGGTCCGGCGGCGCGGGATATCCTGCAGATGCCGCCACGACGAATCAATGTTCGAACGGTAATAAGATTTGGGATAATTATCGGAATACATGGTGGAGAACGACAGGTTCTGCGGCATGACCGAGAATACCTGGCCCACCACCTTGAAAGATACTTTTGGATCAAGCGTGTAACTCGCGCGGTGATTGATGTTCTCGGAAGTATCGACGTACTGCGGCGAATGCGAGAAGGTCTGCGTCCGGTCGTGGCCATAGCTCAGCCGGTCGAGCGTGTTCTTCATCAGCCAGTTCTTGGAATTTGATTTGGATACGCTGAGCGTGTAAGACCGCGAAACGTTCGTCGAGATCTCGCGCTCCTGGTCTAAGGGATTGAGTTCAATGTCATCGGCCTGGGTGCCGTACCGGGGCAGCTGTTTTGATTTGCGGTAACTCAGCCCCAGTGGAAGGACGAAACCCCAGGACTCGGGCAGGAGCTTGTTCAGGCTGATATCTTCGCCGAATGCGTAGTTCTCGCCCTGCCCCTGGGTCGACATGTCCTTGGTATCGGACAGGCGCTTGAACCGGCCGTTGGAACGGTCATAGGCAAAGGTGAAATTGGAAAAATCCGCCAGGTTGAAAGACCCGTTGGACCGCATGGTCTGTCCGACCTCGTTGCGGGGCGAGATCAGGCGGATGTCATTGAACCACATCGTGTCCGAGAGCGGCGTGATATCGGCGTTGGTCAGGCTGACCTCGAAGAAACGGTTCTGCGCCAGGGACGGCTTGCCGCGGACCGAGTATGTGCCGTCGCTTACCAGGCTCGAATCATCGGCGCGTCCCTTTTTAAGCTCGGCAAAACGGGCCATGTCGATCTGGAATGTCCGGTAACCATTGATGGCAAGACCCACGGTCCCATTGGTGTAACTGGTGCTGTATTCGTAGTAGTTGCTGGAATCGGTGCCGATCCGCATGGTGATCCTGGGATCGCGCCGGAACGATTTAAGAAAAAACGTCAGCGTGTCGTACGCCCGGTAATCCTCGTATTCCTCGGTCCGGCGGTAGACCGTGCAGGTGTGATTATTTTTGATGGCTTTCAGCACAAATTCAAGACCGCCCTCGGGCTTGGGCTGGTTCGTGGTAGGATCGTATTGGATCGGTGTCGGAGACCGGTATGACGGGTGGGTTTTCGTGTTCACCGGAGTTATCTGAAAAACCTCGGACGTATCCACGCCGAACGCGCCGGTCACGCCCCGGTTCTTCCACCGGCTTCCGGTCAGGCTCAGCTTGTAGACCAGCATTGTTTCCGGTTCCGCCGCGCTGTCGAACCACACGCGGATATACCTGATGTTGTGCCAGTCCGGCTGGCCGACCATGGAATCCCACTTCAGCGAATCCTTGATCGGCACGCGGTACATCTTCCACCCCGGCTGCAGGCCGGCGTTTTCCTCGTCCACCTGGAACAAGGTGTCGCCAAGGTTCAACGAATAACTGTAATACTCGTTCTTGGCATTGAGCGAACCGTTGTTGTCGAGATCCTCGGAATCCCAGATCTCGTTCCTCTCGGTACCGTTTATCCCGCCGGAATAATCCTGGGTATAGTAATCGTCGTCGCCGTCGTCCCCCGCGATATTATCGTCGTCATCGCCGAACACACCGTCCAGCCCGGTATCCTCGGTCTGCTGGGTCCACGAGTTGGGCGGCGACAGTCTATCCTCGTCCTGCATTTGCCCGATGCCCTGGAGCGCGCCCGCCGCGTTCCTCCTCAGCTGGTCCTCGTTGATCCACGTACCCAGGTCAACATGGATCCGACCGCTATTCCCTTTAATGACGAGCTCCAGGTTCTCGGTTTCCTCGAGGTTCTTGCCAAAGACGTACTGCGTGAGCCCGGCAAACGTTGCCAGGCTGTCGGGCCGGTAGATTATTTTCAAGACCTCGGCGATCTCGGCCGGGTCCAGGGGATCTTGATAAATATCATTGGCCTGGAGCCGGTCATTGCCCTGCGGGTTATACCAGATCAACCGCTGCCGGACAAAGTTGCTGTCATTAAGACCGGCCGGTTTGGAACTGGGAACCCACAAGATCCTGGTCACCGTGGCGTCATCGCTGATCGTTGACGATTCAAGGTCATCCAGGTAAACCTTGCCTTGGGAATTAAGGTCGGAGAATGAATAGGCGTTCTCAAAATTGATATTGAACTTTGATTCGGTTTCGGTCTGGATCAAGGGCAGCCAGTCGACCGCCTGGGTCACGGCGGGAAGGTTCACCGGCAGGGCGAAATCGGTCTCAAAGACCATCCGGTTGAACGGTTCTTCCCTGAGCCCGACATGGTCCACGCCCGGATACCCCTCGGTCCGGTAAAAGAACGACGAACCCAGGGTTCCCTGGCCCAGCGCCTGCATGCTGCCCCGCACGCCGACCAGCGATTTCTGCGACAGCGAAAAGAACGGCGCGTACTCGGCGACGATGCGTACCTGAGCCGTGGGTGGTATCGGTTTCCTGAACTCCAGTTTTCCTTCGATGTAATCGACGTGATAATCCTTGATCGAATCTTGTTCCTGACCATTAAGGTACACCTTCACGCCGATCACGTTCTCGGGCAGGTCATAAATCGCTTTGGCTTCGATGGTCTTTTTATAGAGGAAATATTTGCCCGTCCCCACCATGTAGTAGGGATTCGAATATATCTCGGAATCAGGCTCGGGCAGGACGCTCGATACGAACGGCAGGGCTTGAGGGAACCTTAGGAGCCCGCGGTCCCTGAGCCAGACCCCCGTGTTCTCATCCGGCAGCTCGTCGTTGTTTTCGTCAATGCCGAGCAGCTTGTTGTAAGTCGTGCCTTCGGCGTTGCGGTCCTGCGGCTGCTGGTCCGAAGGATCGTAGTAGACCCTCAGCGAATCAAGCTTGGAACCGGCCGATACAACCTGGTAATAGTTTTTCTGTTCATAGTATTTCCAGGTCACGGACGACGTATCCATGCTGCGCGGGCAGATCAGCTTCAACTGGATCGTATCCCCGGTGGTCACGGGTTGGATCCCGACCTCGACCGTATCGCCATTACTCAGCTTTCTATACCAGACACCCAGGGCATACTGGTCCGTGCTCAATCCGGAGTTAAGTTCAAGGACCAGCCCGTATAACGTGTAATTGTCCGGCTCGCGCTGCAGGGTGAAATAGCCTTCTTCGTACTCCATCGTATCATCCGGTACATTATCGTCATTGGCGTCCAGGATCGCCCTCGCGTAATAGGTGATGCCGTCATTGTTGTTAAGACTGTTATTGTCGTCAATATAGACTTTAAGGTCAAGCAGGGTTTCACCGGGACCAAGTCCGAGCCAGAAGAATTGCCGCTTGGCGTATTCATTATCCCACATGATGCTGGTATCCGATTTAATGCCGCCCTCAATGACCATTTCCTGGGACGAGGTCTGCTCGTTGGAAGCGATCGCGACGATATCAACGGGGCCGACCTTGGCCATCGATTTTATGCCGAACAATCCGCTGTGCGACGGGATGTCACCGGTATAAGCCGTGCCCGGGATCGACAGCTGGGTGTCACCGCCCTCGATCTCCTGGATGATCTCGTCTTCCTTGCCCTTGTACGTAACCGTGATCTTGTTTTGAGTATCGTCTATCCTTTCCGAGTTATGGTCGATATAGACCTTCATGCGGTCGCCGACCTCGCCGTCCAGGTTGATCGCCATCTCCTGCTTCATCTCCAGCTCCGGGAAGAACGACGGCTGTTGTGAACCGGCTATGCTGGACACGAAAGTCTGGCTGCCGCCCATCGTGATCTTCACGTAACCGCCGACATCGAGCTTTCCGGTCTCGCCCATGAATTCGCTGAATCCGCCCTTGGGCAGCGGTATCTCGAAAGTTCCGATTAATCCCTTGCTCGCGTACCCGCCCTGCTTGACCATGTCCTTTTTCAACTCTTCCAGGAGCGATTTTTGGTTGTTGTACAACAGGTTCGCCGCAAAATAATCATCCAGCGACTTGATACTGTCAATGGCGAAAACCTGACCCTGGATCGTACGCGCGAAAACGACAAAATTGTCTTCCAGGTTGATGAACACCTTGGTCTCGTAAGGGGACGCCAATTGCGCGAAAAATACCAGCGCGAACACGGTTGTCATGAAGAGCTCGCTACTCTTTCCTGGTTTTAATTCTATCCACGATCGACTGGGCGTCAAGGCCGACCGTCTTGAGCAGCACCTCGCGCGGTCCGTGCTCGACGAAATTGTCGGGCAGTCCGATCGTCGTGATCGAGACGCCGGAGCTCATCGACCGGCAGAAATCGGTAACCGCGCTGCCAAAGCCGCCGATCATCGCGTTCTCCTCGATCGTTACGATGCGCGCGGCTTTTTTCAACAGGTCTTTCAACATTTGGGTGTCCAGCGGCTTAGCGAAACGGGCATTGATGATCAAAGGATCATACCCTTTTGCCTGGAGCAATGGCAATGCTTCGACGGCTTTTTGCACCATCGAGCCGATCGCGAGGATCGCCAGGTCATTTTTCCCGCCCTGGTGAATAACCTCCCAGGTGCCGATCTTAAGCTCAGCCGGATCGCTGTTCTTGATCACGCTGCAACTTCCCCTGGGATAGCGGATAACAAAAGGCCCTTTGCGGTAATTAACCGCGGTTTTGAGCAGGGCGATCAGTTCCTCGCCGTCCTTGGGCGCGCTGACCACGGTATTGGGCACGCAACCGAAGAACGAAAGGTCGAACGGACCGTGATGCGTGGGCCCGTCCTCGCCGACCAGACCGGCGCGGTCAACGCAGAAGACCACCGGCGCTTTCTGCAGGCACACGTCATGGATTATCTGGTCATAGGCGCGCTGGAGGAACGTCGAATAGATCGCGCAAACCGGGATATAACCAGCAAGGGCGAGCGCGCTGGCCGTCGTGACCGCGTGTTGTTCGGTTATTCCCACGTCGAAGAAGCGGTCGGGCAGTTCCTCGCGGAACCTCGCCAATCCGGTGCCCAGGCACATCCCCGCCGTGATGGCGACGATCTTCGGGTTCTGCTTCGCAAGTGCGAGCAGGGCGTCGCCGAACACATCGGTGTACGAAATTTGTTTTGGTTTTTCCTTGCCGGTCAAAACATCGTAAGCGCCGATACCGTGGAACCGTTCGGGCTCGTCCTCGGCCGGCTTGTAGCCCTTGCCTTTGCGGGTCACGACATGGACTAAACGGGGTCCTTTCATATCCTTGACCCTGGTCAGCGTGTCGATCAGATCGTTGAGCTTGTGACCGTCCAACGGTCCGATATACCGGAAACCAAGTTCCTCGAAGATCACGGCCGGCGCGTAGAGACCCTTAAGGCCTTCCTGAATCCGCTTCGCGAAATTCCTGCCGCGCTCGCGCATATAGGGAGGAAATTTCCCTATGAACATCCACAGATCGTCGCGGAACCGGTTATAGGTCCGCGTCGTGATGATCTTGGTCAGATACTGGGAGAGCGCGCCGACCGATTCGCCGATCGACCGCTCGTTGTCGTTGAGGACGACCATTACGTCCTTTTTCATATGGCCTATATGGTTCAGCGCTTCAAATGCCATGCCCGTGGCCAGCGATCCGTCGCCGATCACGCTGATGATCTTGTACTTTTCATTGTTCAGGTCGCGGGCCAGGACGAACCCCGCGGCCGCGGACAAAGAGGTCGATGAATGTCCGGTATCGAAAACGTCGAACCGGGATTCCTTGCGCTTGGGAAATCCGCTGATGCCCTTGTGTTTGCGCAGGGTCTTGAACGCTGCATACCTGCCGGTCACAAGCTTCTGGGCATAGGTCTGGTGACCCACGTCCCAGATGATCTTATCCTGTTCCGCGTCAAAGACGCGGTACAGCGCAAGCGTCAGTTCCACGACGCCCAGAGAGGGCGCGAGGTGCCCGCCCGTCTTCGAGCAGGTCTGGATCATTTCATTGCGGATCTCCTGGCATAGAACCTGGAGCTGTTCCAGTGACAGTTCTTTTAGGTCATTGGGATTTTTGATATTTTCAAGGATAGACATTTCAGTTATTGGTTATCGCGATAGTATGTTATATCTATATAGAAATCTATACTGGGTTACCTGTTAAAATGTTCGGTTTAAAATGAAATCCGTGAGTTCGCTGAAAACATTGAAACGCGCGCCCAATTTCAGGAAACGTTTTTTTGCCAGGGCCGCATACCGCTGGGCGCGGAACCGCGCACCGTCGAGCCCGTATACGCGGAGCGCCGTCAATTTTCCCGCCTTGTCGTCTTTCCCAGGTGTCTTACCGAGACTGTCCTTTTTACCGACCATGTCGAGGATATCATCAGTGTACTGGAACAGGATCCCCATGAAGATCCCGGCAGAATAAAGGGTATCTATCACTGCCCGCGCGGCCCGCGCCATGATCGCGCCCGCCTGGATCGATACCGCGATGAACTTCGCGGTCTTATTCAGATGGATAAGTCTCAATGTCTTCGGGTTCAATTCCTTGTGTTCCTCGATATCCAGGACCTGACCATAAACGATCCCTTTGGGCCCGACCGCCCGGCTGACGGTCGCGACCACTTCCATTTTTTCAGGGGCATGGTCGGCACCTGCGGTCATAAGTTCATAAGCGTAGGCGTATAACCCGTCGCCGGCAAGGATCGCCCTGGCTTCGCCAAATTTCTTGTGGGACGACTCGCGCCCGCGGCGAAAATCATCGTTGTCCATGGACGGCAGGTCATCATGGATGAGCGAGTACGTATGGATGAGCTCCAGGCTGCACGCGACACCCATGATCCCGGCAGTATCGGTACCGCCGCTGGCTTCATAGCTGGCGATCGCCAATATCGGACGGATCCTTTTGCCTTGTTCCAGGGAATACTGCATGACATTGTAGAAAGGATTTCCGCCGGCGAAATATCTTTTTAGAGCGTCGTCAACCACTGCCTTCTTTTCTTTCAAATACATATTTATGTCCATCTTAAGTGTTATAATTTTAACGCAAAATGGCCTTTTGTCAAGAGGTACTGCAGAGATTTCTGCTCTGCCTTACCTCCCCCTTGATGGGGGAGGATAGAGGTGGGGTTGACTGTTGTATCTTATTCGTTACCCTTTTATGTATTTCACCCTCCCCTTTATCCCCTCCCGTCAAGGGAGGGGAAGTGTTGGAGGAACATATATTTTAATGTAGAGAGCATTAAAAATTAAAAAATCTGGGCATTGATTTATGAGTTAAGATATATATTGTATATAATATATGGAATTTTTGGATAGAAACTTAAACGGTTCGGTGTTCATATGCGCGGGAGAACCATCCGGCGATCTCTATGGAGCGTATTTCGCTGATCTGATCAAAAAAGATCATTCAAAAATAAAGTTCTATGGTATCGGCGGACCCAGAATGGCCCGGTCCGGTGTTGAGATCCTTGGTGATTATCAGGGAATGTCCATGATGACCTTTGGATTTTCCGCTGGTTTATCAGGGATCGTCCAAAATTACCGGGCGTATCGCAAGATCTGCCGTTTGATCCGGAGAACAAAGCCGGAGACCTTTATCGCGGTCGCTTACCCGGGCGTGAACCTCCTGCTTGGCAGGTACGCGAAAGATCATGGAATGAAAGTCTACTATCTCATGCCGCCCCAGATCTGGGCGTGGGGCGCTTTCAGGAAATATTTTCTGAAAAAATGGACCGACCAGGTGATATCGCTTTTTCCGTTCGAGCACCGGTTTCTTCAGCAACTGGGCATGCATTCCATCCTGCTGGAAAATCCACTCCGCCAGGAATTGCAGAAATACCGGCGCCGCGATCACAAGAAACGCATTGGCTTCATGCCTGGTTCGCGTCCCGGCATGATCAGGCGGAATATGACCGTTATACAAAAGTTAGCGGCTGCCATGAAAGCTCAAAAAGCCGGCGCTGGCACTGAATATGTTCTCATCTTTCCCCCATCAATGGATAGCTCCCCGTTCCCGCTTCCCAGCCCCAACCCATTCATTATATCTTATGATCATTACCAGGCAATGCGCGACTGCGATCTTCTGGTCACCTGCTCGGGCACGGCGTCCCTGGAAGCCGCGTTCATGGGTATCCCCCAGGTCTTTTTCCATCGGCCTTCGTTCTTTGACTACCACATCGCCCGGCATTTTATCCGCTTGAAGGAATACAACCTTGCGAACCTGTATTTTGAAAAAAAAATTGCACCATCATATATCTGCCGGAGCATCAAAGACCTGGTCGCGCTGTTGACTAAGCACCTGATTTGAGGTATAATTAATCAGGCAATGGAAATCGCTAACCTGGTGACCCATCCTTTCGGCATCGGTGAAAAACTTATTTTAGAATTGATGAAGCAGGGCGAGACCGTCCACACGGTCTACGCTTCGCCCAAGGACGTGCCCATGTCCTTGCTCGGCAAACCGCGGTTGAAATGGGGATTTTACAAGTTCGAGGGCGACAAGGATCTGAACATGGAAAAAGGCCTACCCCGGAAAGTGGAGACTGTTTTCCATATCTTCGACCTTTACGGCGGTTCCATCCCCCGACTGATGATGGCCAACACCATGACTACGGTCCTACTCCTGGATTGGGCGAAAAAGGTCGGCGCCAAACAGTTCATCTTCGTTTCCACGGGCGAGGTTTACGGTAATGGCAGGGCGTGTTCTGAGACCACGCCATATAACCCCCGCAGCGCCTACGCAACCACGAAATTCCAATCCGAGATCATTTCGCGCTATTATAGCCGGAGCATTGCGCTCAAGACCGTGCGGCTGTTCTTCCCTTTCGGAAAAGGCATGAACCAGGGATACATACACAACCTAGTCGAGTCCGTGAAAACGAACGGCACGATCGAAACCGAATACGGAACGATAACGCCGACCTACGCAGATGACGTTATCGGACCGCTGATCAAAGTCCGCGGTGTCAATGACGTCATCGGCTTCAATTTCTGCGGGAATCCCATGGCTGTGGCCGACGTGGTCAAAGTCATTGAAGGCGCGCTCAACAAAACCGCCAAAAAAGTCGTCATGGGTAAGGCGGAGTTGACCGGGAACAATGCCAAGGCGAGAGAATTGCTCGGATTCAGGGAAACGCCGTTTGACCAGGCAGTGCGGCAATCGTTCGGTTCCTAAATCCGCGGTTTTGGCTATGATCCATTCTTTGATCCATCATTAGATGCATCATCCTCTGTTCACAGCCAGTCTGCCATTATGATCGACATCCTGCTGGTCAATCCCCGGGAAACCGGAAGGTTCTTTGAAAAAATGCCGCCGCTGGGCCCGGCATCGATCGCCGCAAACCTGGAAAAAAACGAATACTCGGTAAAGATCATCGATTTCGAGATCGAAAAGCAACCGCTTGAATACTGGTTGAACCGTTTTCATCCGCGGTTTCTTGGTATCTCAGGGACGACCCACACGCGTTTTGAAGCGTTCCGGCTCGCGCGTGAAGCCAAGGCCTTTGATAAAACGATCACCGTCGTTTATGGCGGCGTTCACGCCTCATGCGCTGCGGTTAACACGCTCAACAAAATTCCTGAGATCGATTTTATCGTCCGCGGCGAGGGTGAAGAGACGGTCGTCAACATGATCAAGGCGTATAAGACCGACCTTGACTTCTCCATCATCCGGGGGCTTGCTTACCGGGGGGATGGCGTGATAATTGACAACCCCCAGGCGCACCGCGCCGATCTTAATGACCTCCCCATGCCCGCGTACCATCTCCTTGACATGAAACGTTACTCGCTCAGGATGCCGTTCAATAACCGGAAAGGGATCTCCCTGATCACGTCGCGCGGCTGCCAGGCGCGATGCACCTTCTGCTCGGCAAGCCATATGTTCAGCCATCTGGTCACGACAAGATCAGCTCCGCTCGTGGCCGACGAGATCTCCCGGCTTTTCACGGCTTATGGTTATGAAGCGGTCAAGATCTTCGACAGCACATTCACGATAGATCGCGATCACGCGCTCGGATTCTGCCGTGAGATCACAAACCGCGACCTGAAATTCCCCTGGGAATGCGAGATCAGGGTTGGTACGGTCGATATAGAACTCCTCGAAAAGATGCAGGAAGCGGGCTGCTATCATGTCGACGTCGGCATCGAATCCGGCAGCCAGAAGGTCCTCGACCTGATGCGCAAGGGCATAACCGTGGAACAGGCGCATGATACTCTCCAGCTGTGTCATAAGATCGGTCTCAAGATCAAAGCGTTCTTTTCCTATGGACATATCGGCGAAACCATGAAAGATGTGGATATGACCTTCGCCTTCATTGAAAAGCATAAGGACATGATCGACGTGGTCGCCAGCGGCGCCGGCGTGAGGATCTATCCCGGAACATATCTGGAAACATACGCCCGCAAGAACGATCTGCTCCCGGCTGATTTTGAGTGGAGCCTGCCGTACGAGGATGAGCGACTCGAGTCGATCTTCCAGACGCCATCCGTACCGGTTTTGATCCAGGCGCAGCTGGGGTATGCCGAACTGGAGAAGATCGCGCTCCGGATATATGGTAACCGATATCGCGGCTGGGACGGATTCAAGCTTGGGCTGACCAAAGTGACCGATCCGGTCAAGCTGCGTAAGTTAACCCGGGTCATGAAATTAAAGTTGAAGGATAGATTTAAAAAGCCAGATCCAGACAAAACTTGAAGATCCTGCACGTGACGTTCGAGAATTTTCAGGATGTACCCGGGCTCCTGAGCCGCAGCCACGCTTTTTTCGGCGATCAGGGAGCATTGGTAACGATGTCGCGCTCAAAACTGGGGTTTCCGAACGGCATTCTGCTTAATTATCCGATGCTGAACTCGCCGGTCATACGCCGCATGCGTTCGCTGACCGGCCGGGAGAACGTGAACGTGCCGGGCGACCGGCTCAGTCTGCGCATCCGGGGAAACCACTGGGGCAAGCGTCTTTTTCTGAAAACACGGGACCTGCTTTGGCTCCAGCGCCTGCATAATGCGTGGCAGCAGGATGAACTCGATAGTTATGATATCTACCATTTTGACGGTGACATGCCGTTCATCTTCGGTGACCGGATCCTCAAAAAACTAAAGGACAAAAAAAAACACCTGGTAACGCACTTCTTCGGCACTGATCTGCGCAAATGGGGTATGAACCCCTATCTCAAAAACGATGCCGAGCTCAGGTTCACGTCCGAGGTTGACCATACAAAGATCGATCCTTCATTGATATTTGTGCCCATACCTTACGAGGCTGACCGCGTGATGCCCCGGGATAGTGAAAACGCAGTTCTCAGGATCGGGCATTCGCCGACCCGGCGCACCGCTAAAGGTACGCAGGATATCATGGATTCGATCGCCCGGATCCAGCGAAAAAGCAAGCCCAGGTTCGAGTTCGTGCTCATCGAGAACGTCTCCCACCGCCGGTGCATGGAGATCAAGGCGACCTGCGACATCGGCATTGACCAGGTCGGGAATTACGCGGGCACGGCGTATGGCCGGAGCGGATTGGAATTCCTCGCCCTTGGCAAACCGACGATCACCGAGATACCGGATGAATATGAACATCTTCTACCCGGCCATCCTTTTATAAAAGCCACCAAGGATACTCTGACCGGCGTGATCGCAAGGACGCTGGAAAATGGCGATCTGCGGCGGCAAAAACGAAAACAGGGTATTGACTGGGTTAGAACATTCCCCCATCCCCGGCGCATCATCTCCCTCATGTATGATGAATACCACAGGCTGGGTTGGAAGTGAACATTGTCGCCGATGAGCAGATCGCCTTTGTCCGTGAAGTATTCAGCCGCATCGGTAAGGTCCAGACCCTGCCGGCTGGCGCTATCACGGCAACGGCGGTGCGGCATGCCGACCTGCTTATCATCCGATCGGTAACAAAAGTTTCGGACGCGCTTCTCCGCGGTTCACGGATCAGGATCATCGGTACGGTCACGAGCGGTATTGACCATGTGGATGCCGGTGCCCTGCGTGGCCGCAGGATCAAGTTGATCCGCGCGCCGGGCTGTAACGCGCGGGCAGTGGCTGAATACGTCCTTGCCGGCATCATTGCGGTCGCGGAAAAAAAGGGTTTTGTACTGAACGGCAAGACCATTGGGATCATTGGCGTCGGTCATGTAGGGTCCCTGGTCGCCCGGTTCTGCCGGGCCATGGGAATGAAACTGATGCTTAACGACCCACTGCTCGCGGCAAGATCAGGAATTAAAAAACACCGGTTCAAACCGATCGCCGAGATCCTGAATAATGCCGATATCATTACCCTGCATGTGCCCCTGACCACTATTGGCAGATACGCCACCCGGCATATGGTCAATGATGAATTTTTCGCGCGGTTAAAGAAAAAAGCCGTCCTTATTAACACATCGCGGGGAGCGGTCATAGATGAAAACGCTCTGATCAGAGCCATACGGATGAGCAAGATCAGCGCGCTTGTGCTTGATGTCTGGGAACATGAACCCGGGATCAACCGTGCCGTGCTCGATATCGCCGATATCGGAACTCAACATATCGCCGGGCATTCATTCCTGGGCCGGCTTCGCGGTACAGCCATGGTCTATGACCAGTTCTACCGGGTCCTTGGTCTTAAAAGTTCAGGGGGCTGGTCTCCCCTGAGCCTTGCTCCGGCAAGCCGTCTCCAAACCGTATCAGTTACGTGGCGCGAAAATCCGGAGGAAGAAGCAATCCGGAAACTTGTTCATAAGATCTACGATCCAGTGTCAGATGGCCGTAAATTGCGAAAGTATCTGAAATTACCGCGGTCAGAGCAGTCCCGGTATTTTGAACGCTTGCGCGATTCTTATCCTCTACGCCCCGAATTTGGAGAAATCCGGATCGCCTGCCGGCAATGTCCTGAAGGTCTAATAAAAAAGTTGACCACACTTGGGTTTATCGTCTGAGCATTGTCCAATCCCCCCCACCCTACGCTCCTCCCACAGGGACACCAATTATCATGAAAGGTCCTTTTCCACGTCGCCCTCGAGGGGGGAGGAAAAAGGAGGGGGTGAATTTTTTGTTTATGATAGGTTGTTGTCTGTTACTGGATTTACCGCGCATTGACATTTTTGCGCGATTGCATATAATATAAGTTATTCGCGGGAGTAGCTCAGTGGTGGAGCATCACCTTGCCAAGGTGAGGGTCGCGGGTTCAAATCCCGTCTCCCGCTGTAAATTCGGCCCACAGTCACCAAACGTAGTGCAGGTGAATGTGGTAGCCGAATTTAAATCAGCCTTCCTAATATCTTTATCAAAGGACTGATTTAGTCTCGTCCTCATCATTATTATAACAATAGAAAAGACGAGGCAACATCCCGTTACTGCGGTCTTTTGCAGTAAACGGGATTTCCTATTTATATGATAAAATCGAATAATAACGAATAATACTAATTCGTAACATTCGCTTTTCTTATTCCTCTTTATGTCGGGAACCGGTTTTTGCTTTCTTCTTCCTTCGCCTTTTCTTCCTTATGCTTTCTTATGACATCTTCCCGTCGCTTCTGTTCGCCTTTTTGCAGCGCTGAAATGATGATCCACAGCACCGCCAGAACGATCACCAAGCCGATTATGATAAATAGCATATTAAATACCTCCTCTTATTAGCATTGTTATTTCTTTTCCTTTTGTCCTTCATCCTTATCTTTATCCTTACCCTTCAGACCTTTGATCATCCGGTCCAGCCATTGAGACATTTGTTTTTGTGATTCTTTCTGTTGTTTCAGTATCTTTGGTTCTTTGTCCCGGTCATGGACCGACGGATCATAAAGGCAGTTCAGAAGATCGGTTATCTTCCAGAGAACCGGGATGATCAGAGTTGGTGCGTAGACATCGACACTGCGCAGGTGAATAGTGTCGTTCCGCAACTGTCTGATGAGCTCGATCTCTTTCTTGCCGATCCGTTCAGGCAATACTCCGTTCTTTTTCAGCCACTTGAGGATCGACCATATAGACGAGTTGACCTCTTCAAAACCAACCAAGACCCAGCCTTCCCACAGCCGCTGCATTACGATATCGTAATTCCTGTTAACGATCAGCGATTCCTTACCGCGGATCAAGTGGCACTTGTCAGGCAGACCACCGATGAACCGGTCCCTGATCGCCGTTTCGGTCAGCAGAAAAAGGTATGCGGCGCAAAGCGAATAGAATTCATATTCATAATACCCATATAGGCATATTTGCTTGGCGAAATCGAGCAATTCACGGGTCCGGGCCGGTACTTTGTTGCTTACTGGCACCTGAGATAAGAGATCTTTCAGCGTATCAAGATCGATCCCGTGTTCTAAGTTCCGTTTATCAGGCTGGCATAATGTCTTCGCCATAATATTTATTTGTTTTATTGTATCGATTTTCTTGAAATAATCAAGACGTAGATGGGAGTTAAGCCATAAGGCTTTTATTAAACTCTTACGAGTTAATTCCTTTCATCCCTTCATCTCCTTATCCCTGCTTCCCTGCTTCTCTTCTTCTCTTCTTCTCTTCATCCCTGCATCACTTCATTATTTCTTCGCACTCCGGTTCCCAGGCTGGATCAACGATGCATAAAAAATCAAGCGTTCTTTTCCCGATGTTTTCCACCCATTGCACCGTACCCGGCGGAATATAAACCGCATCGTTCTCCCTGACCACGTTTTCCTCTTTGTCAATATGCATAATGCCGACGCCCCTGAGTACATAATAGATCTCAGAATACTTCAGTTTGTGCGGTTTGGTCTTTTGCCCGGTTTGAACCTGCGCCTGGGCTAGACTGTAGCGGATGTTCAAATTGTCTTTTTTAGGATTGAAGACTTCCCGCAGGAATGACCCGTCACCGACGGTGAATTGTTTACAGTCTTTCAAATTTATTATTTTCATCTGTAATTCTAACCATATTATATTAAAAATCAAGATAATAACACCTGGTCTTTCAGGTTTTTCTGGTCTAGCCAGTCTTTCTGGTCTAGCTGGTTTTTTAATTTTTACCTGATATCCTGATACTCTGATATACTTTTTTATTATTCCCGTCATTGATTTTTTCTTGTACGCGTATATAATCGCTCTATGTTCGATCTATTCGCATCCGGACTTAAACTGAAAAGCCAAAAGATAACAAGCGGTCAGGCGATCGAAGTCATGCCCCCGCCAAAAAAAGTTCATATCCCATTTTCCCAGCACCAGGGCAACCCAGCCCGGCCTGTCGTCAGCATCGGCGATCATGTCAAAGCCGGCACCGTGATCGCAGAGGCCGAAGGGTTTGTATCGGTACCAGTGCATGCCAGCATTTCCGGCACGGTCACCGCCGTTCAAAGGCACCCCCATCCGGTCCTGGGACATAGCCTGGCCTGCACCGTGGAAGCGGATGAAAGCGATGAATGGAAAAATCCTGCGCAGACTCATCAATCCTATGAAAACCTTCCAGTCCCGGAACTGCTCAAGAAGATAAAAGGAGCCGGTGTGGTCGGCCTGGGCGGCGGTGCCTTCCCGACCCATGTAAAACTTGCGCCCCCCGATGACATCAAGATCGACACGCTGCTTATCAACGGCTGTGAATGCGAACCCATGCTTACCGCAGATTACCGCCTTATGCTGGAATACCCGGTGGGCATCGTGGAGGGCGCGAAAATATTCCAGAAAATACTGGGGACACCGAAACTTGTCTTTGTGCTCGAAAACAACAAAACCGGCGCTGCCCACGCCCTGGAAAAAGAAGGGGCGGTAGTGCGCATCATAAGAGCACGCTACCCGGCTGGTCATGAAAAACAACTCATCAAGAGCGTTCTAAGGCGCACCGTGCCTCTCGAGAAATTACCCTGGCACGCCGGTTGTGTCGTTCAGAATATCGCGACCTGCCATGCCGCGTTCCAGGCGATCCGTTTCGGCAAACCGCTGATCGAGCGGGTAATAACGGTCTCGGGCGAAGGGGTCAGAGAACCGAAGAACATCATGGTGCGCATCGGGACACCGCTCGAAGATATCATAAACTTCTGCGGCGGCTATGCGGCGAAACCGCGGAAAATAATTTTCGGCGGACCGATGATGGGTATCGCCCAGTTCGCTCCTGACGTGCCGGTCATCAAGTGCACGACCGGCATAATCGTAAAATTACGGGAACGTTCTGAACCGGAAACCTCCTGCGTCCGGTGCGCGCGGTGCGTCGATGTCTGCCCGATGAAACTCATGCCCTGCGAAATGGTCAAATATGTCAAACACAACGAATTCAACAAGGCCGATGATCTCGGTACGCGCGCCTGCATTGAATGCGGCTGCTGCGCTTATGTCTGCCCGGCTAAGATACCGCTCGTCCATTACTTCAAATACGGCAAGACCGAGATCCAGAGAATAAGGTCATGAAACAAACTAAGGACCAGGGCCCTGGAACGAGTCGGTCCCGGTCTGGGGACCGGGAAAACGATCTGCTGACTGTATCAGCATCGCCACACATGCGCGCGCCCTACAGCACGCGCCGGGCAATGCAGCTGGTGATCATTGCGCTGGTTCCCGTCTTTGCGGCCAGTGTGTTTTTCTTCGGTTACAAAGCCCTGCTGGTCACGCTGGTAAGCGTCGCGTCGTGCATCGGCTGGGAAGTGCTTAGCCAGCGAGTCATGAACCGGCCGGTCACGGTTTCTGATGGCAGCGCGGTCATCACCGGCATGCTGCTGGCATTTAACCTGCCGCCAGGCGTGCCGTTATGGATACCCGTTGCCGGCTCCTTTTTCGCGATCGTCGTCGTGAAGCAGCTGTTCGGCGGACTGGGCAGCAATTTTGTGAATCCAGCCTTAGCTGGACGGGTGTTCCTCATGGCATCCTGGCCTGCCCTGATGACAACCGGGTGGCTGGCGCCGGCTTATGGTACGGTATCGGGCATGGACGCGGTCACCGCCGCGACGCCGCTGTCGCTGATGAAAAATGCCGCGCTGTACGGCGATCCGAGCTATATTATCCAGGGCCTTAATTCATGGTCCACCCTGCGGCACCTTTTCCTTGGTTCGGTGGGCGGTTGCACCGGCGAAACATCGGCGCTTGTGCTCATTATAACAGGCTTGTTCCTTGTCATAGTCCGATTGACCGATTTCCGGATTGTCACCGGCTATCTTGCAACTTTTATCGTTCTCGTCCTTGTTCTGCCGGTCCACGGGAACCTTTGGTTCCAACTTTTTTCCGGAGGACTGCTCCTGGGTGCTTTCTTCATGGCAACCGACTGGGTAACAACGCCCGTGACCAAAACCGGACGCTGGATATTCGGGATCGGCTGCGGCATTTTTACGGTCTTGATCCGTTTGTGGGGCAGTTATCCGGAAGGCGTATCCTACGCCATTCTACTCATGAATATCTGCACGCCGCTGATTAACCAGCTGACCGGGGAAAGGATCTTCGGCACACCGGCGCGCATACCGTTCTGGACGCGTCATATTAGATCAGTGGAGGTAAAAAAATGAAACTAAGTGGAAAAGTGATACCGCTGATCATGCTGGCTGCGGTCATTTGCCTTAGCATTTTTGTACTATCATTCGTCTATGCCTTTACCGAAGCGCCGGCCGATACAGCAGCCAACAGGATCGCTTTCGCTGACCTTCACCGGGTAATCGACGCTTACGATTTTGTATCGATCAGACCCGATACGGTATGGCAAGCCGTGGATTCGACAAAAAATCCGGTCGGGATCGTATTTCGCCTTTTTCCCAAGGGCTATGCAGGGAAGATCCCGGTCACGGCCGGCATCGATCTCGCAGGGATCATCACCGGGATCACGATCGCCGGTCAGGGAGAGATCCTCAAGGAAACACGCGGTCTGGGCAGCCGCATCCTTGAACCATGGTTCGCAGAGCAGTTCAAGGGCAAATCCGAATACCAGGTTAAGCTCAAAAAAGACGGCGGGGACATCGACGCGATAACCGGCGCCACTGTTTCCTCGCGGGCGGTCTGCAATGGTATCAACAAAGGCACCGCCGCGTTTAAGTGTTTTCTCGCTGACACGACAAAGAAAGGTTTCATCAGCAAGGTGCTCCCGGATGCCGGACAGACGATCGATATTATCAAGGACACCGCGTGGTACGCCCTGCGGGGCTGCGATACCCTGGGCATCGCGTTTGTCGGGTTCTGCTTCGGATACCTGGACACGATCTCGTTCCTGGTCGGCGTGGGCAGGGACTCGAATATCACGGGTATCGAGATCCAGCAGTCACAGGAAACCGAGGGAATGGGTGAGCTGATCAGAGAGAGCGAGTTCCTCGATAAGTTCAAGCAGGGAAAACCCGAAGCCATTACCGGCGCGACGATCTCTTCAAGCGCCGTGATCAAGGCTGTCGATGAAGCGATGAAGCGCTTCATAGTTTATATCAAGTGAAACAACCCGCGCTTATCCCGTTTTCAGCCGCTGACACAAAAGAAAATCCCTCAATGTGCTGGCTCCTGGGTCTGTGTCCGGTCCTTGCAGTCACAACTTCGACCATAAACAGCATCGCGATCAGCGCTGTTTTTTTCATCGTTCTTGTCATGACGAAACTGGCCATGGCGGTGACCAGGAAATGGACTGATCCCGGTGCCGGCATCACTGTTTTTCTGCTCCTGATCATAAGTTCAACACTGACCGCGACCGCAGATATGGGCACAAAGACATTTTTCCCCGATTTGCACATCTCACTGGGTATATACCTGTCATTGATCGCCGTTAATTGTATGATCATTTCGCGACCGAATAAAAGGACCATTACTGACGCTTTAAAAACCGGCCTGGGTTATGTAGTGATCATTGTGATCATAGGAATCGCGCGGGAAGTGCTGGGCAAGGGCACCCTGCTCGGTGATACAATACTGGGAAGCGGTTTCCGGGCATCACCCGTATCATTCTTTATTCTGCCGTCGGGCGCTTTCCTGGTCATGGCATTTATAATTGCCTTTATCAATTCACACCACGGACAGCGCAAACTACAAGAACAAAACCGTGGTAAAACATAAAGAATAGACTGTATGCAGGCGGCCATGAAGTACGCATGGTTCATCATCATAGGGTCGGTCTTTGTCAACAACCTGATCCTGGTGCGGTTCTTGGGGATATGCACGCTTTTCTGTCCCGGCGCGAAGCTGAAAGAATTCCTCAAGATCAGCATAACGCTCATGGCGGTCATGATCGCCTCATCATGGCTCGGCTGGATTGCCTACTACGGGATCCTGAAACCCTTGAACCTGATTTTTCTTAAACTCCCCGTGTTCGTGCTGCTTACCGCCGTTTTGGTGCAAGCAGCGGTCTTTTTCTTTAGGAAAAAAATGCCGGGTCTGCACGTGTTACTGGGTGGTTATCTGCTTTTATTCACAGCTCATTGCGCGGTACTGGGGATAATATTACTGGCTATTGAACAAAACCTGGATTTCCTGCAGACCACAGCATTCACCCTGGGCAGCGGTCTGGGCGGACTCCTGGTCATGCTGGTGTTCTCTGCGATCAGGGAAAGTGTCAAATTCGCACCGGTTCCGCGCGCGTTCAAGGGCTACGCTATCGACTTTGTTGCCTTAAGCCTTATGTCTCTGGCGTTTTTGGGGTTTATCGGCTTTCTGGGAATATTTTAACAGTTTAAACCAATACAGAATTAATTGAATTTTATTTTAGAATTGATAATATTGTAAAGCTCATCGTGCGATGGTTTTTAATCCAATTAGTTGGCTCTGGTCTTTTATCGACTGGCGGATATGTAGTCCGCTGGCCGGCTAGCCTTTCGAATACTTCCGATATTCTATTGATTTTGAAGTGCAGAATGCAACAAAAATTTCAGAAAATTACTGATTTATCCAAACAAAACTATATTCGACTGCGCATAATAAAATTATTTACCCGGCCCGTGCTTTGACGGCGGGACCGTCTTTTTGGGTTCGGCTTTCCGCGTTTTACTGTCCTTGTCCTCGTCTTTGTTATCATCCTTATCATTATCTTTATCTTTATTATTATCCCGTCTGAACAGGTCCTTGAACTTTGACTCCAGCTGCTTTATCCTGTCAAAATCCTTTTCCCGCTGGTCATTGACGTTGTTCGAATCGATGTCGATGATCTTGTCGCCGTTCTTGTCCGTGATGTTCTTTATCTTGCCCTTGAGGTCGAATTTCACTTCCTTGCCTTTTTCATCTGCATCATTCTTGTTATTGTCATCCTTACCCTTGCCTTCTTTGATAATATCTCCATCCTTGTTGGCCTCTTCGTTCTTTACCACGGTTTTTGTATTACCGTCGTCTTTAATGTTTCTGGCCGACTTGGGCACCGGCTGGACCGCAAAGGACAAACTCAGCAAAAGCAGTAATGTCAGGAGTAATATTTTTATCTTCATGGTCGCTCCTTGAATTATAAGGAAATTACATGCCTTGTCAACCGTTCGCGCGGACATGTCATTCCTCCCAAAGTTTCACGAACACGCGCCGGTGTTCACCCGGCTCAAGATAGATCCTGCGCGTGAGGGTCCGGTACCATGTCTTCCTGATCCTCACGACGTACTCTCCGGGTTTCAGTTCGATCGTGTACGGCGCCTTGCCGACGTATTCCTCATCACCGGTCCCGACGTTTTCAATGTAGATGCGGCATTTCTTGGGGTTCGAGACGATCCGCAGCAGGACCGGCTCCGGTTCTCTGATATTCAGTTCCAAAGACCGCCTGACCACATCGTCTGTAACCGCCTCATCGCTTTCATATTCCGGCACGTCTTTTGTCGACACCAGCAGGACGATCGTCTCAGTGCCTCCTGGACCGTTGACTTCGTACTCGAAATTGTCGTCCGGCGATGGCAGCTCGTAGACTCGGCCGGCTTTGACCCATCCTTCTTCTTCATCGTCTGCCGACGGGAACAGCCGACTGCGCTCGCCCGAAACCTCGATGTCGTAGACCGCCACATAGCAGTCGTACGGAACCCTGAAATAGATCTTGAGCTTGTCGCCGGTCTGGTACGTCAGGTCACCATTGTTTACCCAGAGCTCGATGCCGTCGCTGCTGGAAAGGGTCGCGGGAGACCCGCCCGCACCGGACGGGTCTCCTGCAGGGTTTAGGGAGGCGATCAAGCTAAGGACCAGCAATATTGCGTTCATTGTTATCTCCGCGCTCCCGGGGATGGTCTTGCCGAGCGTTCCCGGGAAGAATTATCCGTATTGCCGCCACCGTTACCGCCTTTGTCGGGTATCGAGCTCCTGTTGTTGCGCGCCTTGCTGTTGTCATTCTCTTTTTCTCGATCGCTGTTGTTATTGTCATTCCGTTCGTATGAATCATCCCGTTCCGGCTTGCGATTATCAGGCTTGTCATACTCTTCCTGATCCTGGTCGCCCTGGTCGTTCTTGTTCTGGTCCTCGTCTTCGTAATACTCGCTCCAGTCGCGCTTTTCCACGTTCGGATTCTTCGACTTGTCATTATTACCGTTATCATTGTTATATTTGCGGCCTTCCAGGTTCTTCGTCGTATTGGTCTCCTTATCAATGACCCGGTCGCTGCGCTCGTCGGCGAAGTTCTTTTCCTCAAGGTTAACCTTGCTCTTGCTGAGCTGGTATTCCTCGTTCTTGACCTCGATCTCTTTGCGCTGTTTGACTTCGTAATCCTTGCGCATCTTTTCAAGGTTGCCGCTCTTTTCCTCTTTTTGCAGCCGCTTGTACAGATCAGGGTCTTTCTCTTTTGTCAAACGCATCACTTCCTTCTCGTTGTAGGGTACGTCGATCTGACGCGGCGGCTTGTCCGGCAGGCTAATACCGTACTCGTGCGCCTTGTACTTGAAGTCGTTGTACGAATAATGCAGCTCGTACCTGACGTATCGGCCGTAACGCGGCCGCCAGTAGCAGTGTCCGCCTTCATACCACACGATGTAGTAGCCGGCACCGAAGAAATGCCAGTCCCAATTATGGCACCAATGGCAGCGGTACCAGTACCAGTCCCACCACCACGGGTGATACCACACGTAGTAGACGCAATAGTACCCGTGCGGGTAATACGCCCAGTAGTGGTCGTAGTGATGGTAGTACGGATCGTCTTGCCAGTACTCGTCGTACCAGTAATCATCACCATATTCATCTCCGTCATAATGCGCGTAGGCGAAGTTCAGGCCAAACACACCAAAAGATATGGCTGCTAGGCCCAACAAAATGATGTTCTTCATGGCATCCTCCTTTATGTTAATGCCCAATGACCAACTCTGGATTGCCGGGATCGATCTGGTATGCCCAGTCAAACACCATGTGCTCTGGTCCGACTTCGGTCACGCGGAGTTTGGCAAAATGATTGTCCCAGGTCCAGAAAACGTAAGTATGCCCCTCAACCGCCTCAACCACACCAGACGGCGACCAACCCTGGTCTGGAGCATACGTGATATCATCCATTGATTCTGTATATCCCATGTCCTGGATCAAACCGCCGCTCTTGTATACAAGCAGGTACGGGATATCGCTCGGCGAATCATAATCATAATAAATATCGCTCTGCGAATAATTCCAGGACACGATCTCGTATTCGCTGAAATCCCAGCCGGCATAAACCGGATATTCATCGACATCGTACAGCCTTATATTATACCCCTCAGGCCTCGGCGTATCGAAAACCAGCTCGTATGAAAGATCGCTCTCGTTCCCGTTTTCGTCGAAAGCCGTGATCGCGTAAAAATACGTAAGGCCGTTTTCCAATCCGTAATCAAGGAAGTAATCAAAGTTCGTTTCGCCGATCAAATAGTACGGGCCTTCCGGATCATAACTCCGGTATATTCGGTACGCTTCAAGGTCAGGTTCGTTATTCGCATACCAGTAAAGCATGACTTCTTCATCACCAGTCACCGAGGTTAATCCCCTGGGTATGGCTGGTGGTTCATTATCAGCTTCCTCATAGCAGCAAGGAGCATATATAAGGGCTCCTGCTATCAGTATCATTTTCAGAGAATTTGTTATTTTTTTAATGTTTTTCATGGTCAGCTCCTGCCTTATTTATATGCAAGGGCCATGCCAACTAAAAGCATTGAAAAACAATCACTTTTTTGATACCGTCGCACAAAAAAAGTGCAGTTTGCACAAAAGACGTGATAGACACGACTTACATCCATATGGAATATTTCCTCAGGTCCATTGTATAATATAGCATAAAGGAGGCTACAATGAAAAAGGTTCTGCTTTTAGTCTTGATACTAGCTGCATCAGTATTTTCCAAAGAAGATACGGCACCGATCGAGAAATACATTGATAAGATCAGCGTCGGCGATCCCATTGAATACAAGAATCTGAAAATATTCCCTTTGAACGTGCTTTCCGCGCTTAGCACCATGGACTATGTTACGCTTGACCAGGCCATGGATAAAGGCTGGTTAAAAATAAAGGAAAGCGGCGAAGGCGAAGTGAACACGGTCATGGTTAAGAATAATGGCGACGCGCCGGTCTTTTTACTCACTGGCGAGATGATAACCGGTGCCAAGCAGGACCGGATGCTCGAAAAAGACCTGCTCCTGCCATCGAACAGTGGCTGGGTGGAAGTTCCCGTATACTGCGTGGAACATGGCCGCTGGGTATCGGTCTCCTCTGAATTCAAGTCTGGCGGTTATGTGGTGCCCAACGCGGTGCGTCAGGCGGCCAAGATTAACCCCAGCCAGTCAGAAGTGTGGGACAAAGTGGCCGAGAACCAGGAACAACTGGGTGTCGCTTCGGGGACAGGTACTGCCCGCGATACTTATGAGGACTCGGATGTCCAGAAACGATTGGACGATTATGAGGTTAATCTCGGCAAAGTCCCGAAACTTTCAAGCACCACGATCGGAGTGGTCGTAACGACCGGCGACCGGATAATCTGCTTCGACCTGTTTGCCAACAACGGTCTGCTCAAGAAACTCTGGAAAAAACTGGTCAAGTCCTATGCCATGGACGCGCTGACCGGCGAGAAGAGCACGCTGACCAAATCCGATATCAGGGAATTGCTCGAGGTCTTCGAGGACGCTCGGTTTGTCTCGACCGGGACAGCCGGTTTGGGCGATCTTTTTACGATCGAGTCGACGGTCGGTAAGGGTTCAGCCCTGACCTATGGTAAAGCCGTGGTTCACATGGACTTCTTCCCCAGTGAAGACCTCCCGACCGATGATGAAGGTGATGGACTGCGCCTTGATTTCAGACGGGATCAGAGGAACGACGACTAGAATATAAAAAAACTTGACAGAAAACCCCGCGTCTTGCCGCGGGGTTTTCTGTTTTTCTGTTAATTACTTAATTACCAATTACCATTAACTATATTACTTTACCAAAACCGCCTTTTGCGTCACGCTCTTGCCATCAGATTTAGACTCCAACCGGTAAAAATACACGCCCGGACTTACCTCTCTTCCCTTTCCATCCCTGCCATCCCACGTGACCGTCTGCCAGCCGGTTCTTTGCGCAGATCCCTGCCAGAGGATCGCGACCAGACTTCCGCTGGCGTTGTAGATTTTCAGTGCGTAGTCTTTATCAATGGCTGGCAAGCTGAATCTCACGCGGTGGCTGCCAATCCGTACCGGATTCGGGAAGAAGCTTCCAAGATCGAACCGCGCGGTATGCACTGGACTGCTGCTTTCCTCAATACCTGGCTCGGGTTCGAACGCACCGGTCAGCACCACGGCAAAAGGCTGGCGCGCGGTCACCACATTTGCCGCCATGATCCTGATCTGCCATAAGCCTGTCCTGGGGACATTTATCCGGAAACATTCGTAGGGATTGAGGCTATCATAGCGCGCCGTGGGATTGATAATAGACTGACCGCCTGTATACACGCTGCCTTTGAACGAATCTCCGTAAGCGTTGACCATCCTGACGTCCAGATTGTTGATCAATACGCGCGCGGCGCCGGCTGCGGCCGCGGTGTCGGTCCAGCAGACAACAGCCCTTAACGGTACGGTTGAATCATCGACATTGAACTGGTATTCCGCAAATTGCCCAGTGGCAAGGCCGGTCGTGTCATCATCCAGCAGCAATTCCCTTTTTTCGGGCGTCGGCAAGGCAAAATAAAGAACGGAATCGAGATCGATCCGGCCCCAGCCGATATATTCGCTGGGCACGACATATGCCCCGACATTCGGATCGCAGGATACGATGATCATCGCCTTGAGCAGGGCACCGCTGACATAATCCATGCTGTCTGCCGGATCGAGCGTGCCGCTCGGATACCAGCCTTTTCTCAGGTATTCGCGGATCAGACCGATGCAGCCGTTGCACGAAGGCGCCGCCATTGACGTGCCGCTCATGCTGGTGTACGAGTTAGTCGTGCCTTCCATGGCTGAATAGACATTACTCCCGATCGTCGAACAATCCGGTTTCACCCTGCCATCGGGTCCGGGGCCGCGGCTTGAATAAGTAGCCAGGGTTGTGGCGCTCGTACCGTTGCCCAGCGCGGCCATGGCGATGACCGATTTCGCGTTGCCGGGCTCGGTGATCCGGTACTGCGATGACTGACCCTGGTTGCCGCATGATTTTATCAGCACCACATCCTTGTTTCTCCAGCAGAACATGTCAAACTCCATTGATTTCGCCGAATATACGCCCATGGTTCCGGTCCACCAGGAGTTGGAGATAGTGTGCGTGCGCAGCTGAGGATTGCGAAGGGTATTGGTAAGCATGTCCAGGATAGTAATGTAATTATAAGACGAACTCGGGATCGGGCTCAGGTGCGAAATACGCGCTTTCTTGGAATGGCCATCCCGCACGTCTGTGCCGCCCATGGCTGAATCATTGCCCACGGTCGTGCCGCCCACATGAGTGCCATGACCGTCAGGATCACCCACGCCGCTGGCCGGCGGATAATGTTTGAACACCACGACTTTTTGATGGGTCGGGAATTCACCCGTGTCCGTAATGGAAAATGCCGGATCGCCGAATGCCCAGTGATTAACATCAAGTCCAGTGTCAGTGTATCCCAGGATCTCGTCGGTGCCGAAAATCCCCTGGCGCCAGATCGACCGGGTCGTATCATTCGGCGGCAACCCCTTCTGGTTCACCCATTGCGCAAGATCGTTCTCCGGTGCCGAGGGAAACCACTCCTCGATCCAGCAAACCGAGGGCAAACGCGTCATTTCTGGCAGCTGCGACCGTAGGCAGCTCACAAAGAAAAATTTTATTTCCGCGGTATTGGATAGATCAAGGATCTTGACCTTAAGCGCTTCCAGGGCTCCGCGCGTATCATTAACGCTTTCAGTATGGAAAATATAGACCAGGAATCTTGATTCCCGGCTGCCATTCAGGATGTTTTTGTATAATTTAAAGGCCGGCTGATAGATCCCGCTCCAGCGCACCATAGATAACTTATCGACCTCGGCCCTCACCCTGTCGTTCATCTTCACGATGAACATATTCTGCGAATGGCATCCGAGTAAGACCGCTCCGGTATTATGAAGTTGGTCGATCATGCTTGCATATATTGGACCGCGCAATTGGACGAGATAATATCCATCGCCGTCGCCCGGGTATTTGTCGCATTTCAGGTCAAGGTCATCGGGTAGAATTGGCTGCGATACGAGCGGATCAAAAGTATGATCAGTGATCCTGATAACCGCCGCGTCACCGGCAGGTTCAGGTACGTAATATCCCCTGGCCGAAGGCTGGAACGGGTTGTTAAGTGCGAACACCCACATTCCCGCAATCAGGGTTAACAACGCGATATTTTTCATAAAGCCTCCCTTACTATTTTTATCTAATTTAGGCACGAATTCTTTAAGGTAACAATTGTGTTTAGATTCTTCCCCTTCGCTGCACTCAGGGTCAGAATGACAATCTTGCAGGTCATTCTGAGGGTTTCGCCAGAAACCCGAAGAATCTCTATTCGTCAAGCAGTTATACCAAAACAACGGATTGAAAGCCACCATGAATCTGCCTACCTTTCCCCCTCTTCGATCTCGGTTATGCACTGGAGGATCTCCAGTTCATCGGCGTCGAACCAGATCAGACCACATGTCCAGCATTCATCGATCTCAACGTGGTGCGCGTAGCTGTAGAACTTATGCACCATTGGTTTGCCGCATTTCGGGCAGTTGCGCGGTTGAGCCGTGGCGATGCGGAGCTCGCATTTGTAACCGTGCTCTTTCGACTGTTTCCTGATGACGTCGGCCAGGTGCTGAACCCTTTTTGAGAAACCTTTTTCCTTGCGCGTGATTATGCGGGGGATCTTGTCGCGCTCGACCAGAATGCCCCGGCAGAACGCGCATTCTGACACGTACATCCCTTCGTATGGCAGTACGATCAGCCATTGCCGGCACAGCGGGCACAGCCGCCTGATCTTCCACATCGGTTCTTTTCTGACTTCAAAGAAAAAAGTGAGTGCCGGGACCTCCACGGCGGCGATTACCTCGGTGCTGCCGTCCACGCGTAGCCTGGTCTCAGGGATGAGCCAATCCAAGCCCATAAGCTGGAGCATTGAGAACGGCCCGTACCATTCGTCATTTTTCTCGGCATAGAATACGGGACCGGTCTCTGGTATGTCGGCCTCGGTCTTGACCGTGATCTTTTTCTGGATCTGTTCGGTCAGCTGACTTATCTCGCCATGGCCCAGGTCAAGCAGGACTTGGAGCCGCTTGGTGAAAGGCGGGTGCGTGGAAAAAAGGGTCGGCCAGAAACCTTCGGATTCTTCCATAAGGTTGTGCTCAGGGCTCATGATGAAGATCGCGGACAGCCGGTCGCCGCTGTAACCGGCGCCGCGCCAGCGCAGGGCGATCTTGTACAGCGCGCTCGCCAGGCTCATCGGATCGCGGCTCAGCCTTGCTGCCGCGGCATCAGCCCGGTATTCCTTTTCCCTGGAAATGAACATGTTAAGCAGCGAACCAAAACACTCGAAAACGAACAGCGCCAGCAGAACGGGCATGGATGCCGCCACTGCGGAACTCGCCCGGCGCTGATTTTGCTCTCCGCGGTCAAAGGACGCTAATTGTGGAGCCCGTGCCAGCGCTTCTTCGTATACGTTAAACAGCGAGCAGACGATAGTCGTCAGGAGACAGTCGCCGGAGACGATGTGCGCCATTTCGTGCGCCACCACGGACTGCAGTTCTTCGCGCTTGAGCCGCGAGATCAAACCTTCGGTCACGCCGATGACCATACGGCCGCTCAGGTCGGCCAGGGCGAAAGCGTTCATCGCGCCGGTCGGGATGACATACCTTTCGACCTGCAGGCCGCCGGCGGCCGCTTGCAGTTCATCGACCACGTTTTCGAAGACGTGATGGTAATTATCGTGTTTGTCCGGATGCCTGACGCCAAGACAACCCAGGATCTTGTCGACCACGATCTTGTTGGAGTGATACCAGTGGAACCACGTGACAATTAGCGCGACCAGCATGACAATAACCGTATCCCAGTCGAACAGGCTGAACTTCATGGCCTGCCACGTGAGGAAGAGTCGGTTGGAGAGCACAAGTTTAACGATCAGCCAGGCGACCCAGATGAATATAAAATGGATTAAAAGCAAAAAGGAAAAAACGGCGTAGATCCGCCACGTTTTTTCCTTTTCAATGTCCCAGAATGTCTTGATCGTTTCAGCCATAAGTTTTAAGCCATTGGCTATTGGCTATCAACTATATGTTATCGGCCATTAGCCATAGATCGGCATTTGTTCGCGCAGTGCCTCGTATAACTTTTTACCTTTCTTTTGCAGGGCTTCATCCGCTTTTTGCAGATCCTTGATCAGGTCGGCGAACGTGGCCTTATGACCCGCGGTTTTTCCGCCATTAGCCTGGATGACCTTTACCAGCGCAGCCTTCATCTCCTCGCGCATGAGCTGCCACAGGTCCTTACCCTGGACGTGCGCGATCAGCCGGCCCATCGCCAGCGACATGGACAATACCGCGTTCATACCCAGATTCCCTTTTCTCTGCATCACCTCGATGACCTCATCGCGCGACGCGTTCTGGGTTATTTTGCCGCGTTTTATCGCCGTTTCCTTTTCCAAGTTCAAAAGCAGCCGGTCCACGGTTGTGATCGCCGTGAAATCCGAGACCTTTTTGCCGATGAACTCTTTGGCAATGATATTCAGCACGTTGTTAACCGCGTTCTGACAGCCCTTGCCTTCATAGCGCTGCACTGACTTCCACAGCGCGTTAAGCTCAGTGTCGTTCTTCGCGCTGACTGCGGCTTCGTTCGTGCCTTTCTTGAATTTGAAGGTCTTGTCGGCCTGGGCCGTGAACAGATCGGGGTACTTGTCAACGACCCCAGACCTTTCGATCGTGCTGTCGATCAGGTGGATCGCCTCGCCGGTGCCGGCAGACGTGCCCAGCGGCGTTGAACCGGTGAATTTAAAGATCTTGCGGTATTGCTCGCTGCCCGCGATGCCGGCGTATAGATCAACACCGACCGACGGGATACCCGCGTTCGTGGGTTCCTCGTACGCGATGACCTCGGTGATCACCAGATCCTGGATTATGCCCGCAATCTTAGTGACATCGCTTTTAGTAAAACCGCCCTTGGCAACCCGTTCCATCTCTTTCATTGTCTTTGTGACTGAACCGTATTTATACAGCCTTTCCGTGTTCGCGCCACCACCCGCTTTCAGGCCCAGCGAATTGACCGCCAGCGCGATCTGTGCTTCCATGTCGTCGTTAGGTGATTTGGAACGGTGCGAAACGACCAGATCAAGTCCCTTACCCAGTGCGACGAGCATGGCGATAAGGCACTCAGATAGGGTGCCGATCTGATTCGCCTTGATAAGCGCCGTGTTGATCAGCCCTTTAGATGCGCACTCCTCGATCGTGGAATCCTTGGTAGTCACCAGGTCATCGCCGATAATGAAGACCTTGTCGCCCAGTTCCTTCATGAGCAGACGCCAGCCCTCGTGATCGTCTTCTGCGAACGCGTCTTCGAGCGATACGATCGGTACCTCCTCGACCGCTTTTTTGAACAGCTCGACCAGCTGGTCACGGGACATCACGACCTTCTCCTCGCCCCGCCAGAAATAATACATTCCGACGCTGTCCGGCTGATTGAATTCTTCCCGGTAGGCGTTGCTCAATTCGCTTAACGCCGGATCGAACGCGATCGCGATGTCGTCGCCGGGTTTGTAGCCGATATCCCTGATCGCCTGCACGGCCATGCGCCACATCCGCTGTTCAGGGACCTGATCCTGAGGTTCTTTGGCGACAAAAGGGGCGAGACCGCCCTCCAGGCCGATACCCATGACCCGGGCGCCTTCGGATTTTTCCATGATCTCCTTCAAACGCGTCTGCAACGCGACCGTGATCATCTGCGCTTCCTCGTAATTTTTAGCGCACAGCGGCACGAACATCATTTCCTGCATGCTGATATTGCTTTCCGGATATTCCTTTTCCGTATGCCTGCCGCCCATGCCGCAGTTGCGATACTGCCAGGGCGCCCTGAGCATATCGCCGTCTGGCAGCGGTACTTCCTGGATCCTTTTGTTCATCATCATCTGTTTCACGCTCTTGACTTTGTTCATCCAGGTGTCCTTGCTGATCTCGACCGTTTCGGCTTTTTCCTTTGCCTTAGCTTCGCGTGCCCGGAATTCGCGGTACTTACCCGGATCAGCCAACAAAAAGTCCAGCAATCCTACCAGTCCGATACCCAGAGATAGACGTCCAAAGTATATCATGATCTCGATGTTCTGGATCAAGCCAATGATCAAAAGAACCGCGGCGATCGGCAGCATGACCAAAGACATGTTCCCGCTGCTCGCAGGACCAGCCGCAGCGACCGCGAGGTTGAATGGAGCGTCCGGATAATAGGTCAGACCTTCCCGTTTCACGCCCGCAAACGCGCCGTATGGAATAAGTAAGTACATTTTGATATACCACAGCAGTTTAGTGAAAAAGTCGGCTTTGATCTTTTTTTGCGCTTCAGGCAGAAGGTTTTCCTTCAGGGCGTTCAAGCGCACGGCCTGCAGGTAGTGACCCATTTCATGGATCGCGATGCCCGTGTGGAAACTTAAGAACCAGAATACCGCAGAAACGATCGTTTCCGTGCTCGTGAAAACAAAACCGAGCACGTCCCTGCCCGCGATCCCTTCCCTGATGCACAGGATCGATGAAATGAACGCAACATGGAATGAAACCAGGATGTGGTTCGCGATGACCCACCCAGAGTGTAAGTTTTGCTTTATCGTACTTATTAAGTTTTTCATAACAGTCCTTCCTTTCATTTTATTTCTTATATGCTCAAATCTTCAGTACATTAAATATGCGCCATTCAAAGGTTTAAACCTATATAATACCAACATGAATTATATCTGAAATTGCCGATTTGTCAACGATTTTTCGGGTAAAGGTAAAAAGAACCGAAGATTATTGTTGCTGAATTTTTTGTGATCCTGGTTTTTAGATACTCCAATGCCTTTTTTACAGTTCCGGCAATAATGATGTTTTTCTGATACTTTTTTGCACTTTTGAAGATCTCAACCGGTTCCATTGCCCGGGGATGGTCGGCTTTTACAAGCAGGACTTCTCGGGCTTTGGGGAAAATATGCTTGATCGCGTAATTTATATCCTTCTCCGTGCTGCAGCCGAAGATGAGAAAAAGACCGCGCTTTGGAGTAGGGTCTTTAGCCCCGTCTTTCATGAGCCTGAAGGCTCTACTCCAAAAAACCTCATTCAGATTTTGTTCCAGCGCCCGAAACGAATCTTCGTTATGAGCCACATCAAAAATCACCAGCGGCTTTTTCGAGATAACCTCAAAACGGCCCTGCAATTTAGTATTTGCGATCCCTGCTTTCACCGCCGGTATATTTATCTCTATGCCTTGATCCCTCAACCGGCTCACCACTGCCAGCGCGAGCGAGAGATTCTCGACCTGATGTCTACCTGCCATAGGCAGGTGCGCGTCGAACTCACCCCGCCTGCCTTTGATATGGACATCCATGCCGGTCATATCCATGCGCAGGACCTTTATCCTGTGGAGGTCATTGGCAAAAATGACCGCATGTTTTCGCTTTCTGGCAACCTTTCTTAAAACCTTTTCAACAACAGATCGCTGGTGGATGGTGATGACTGTGGGTTCAAGTATCCGCCTTGTCACCCCCCACCCTTCCCTCCCCCGCAGGTGGGGAGGGATTAAGGGAGGGGGGATTTTTTTAATGATCCCCGCCTTCTCGCGTGCGATCCGCTCCAATGTCTTGCCCAGCATGTTCATGTGATCATACCCGATCCTGGTAATTACCGGAATAACAGGACCGGTAACGACGTTCGTCGCGTCCAGACGTCCGCCAAGACCGACTTCCAGTACCGCGATATCGACCTTGTGCCGGGCGAAATGAATGAACGCCATGGTTGTGAGGACTTCAAAGAACGTCCGCGCGCCGATCCTGGTCTTATGGTCGATCAATGGTTTTATGATCTTTATATATCGATCAAGCTCTTTATTGGAAATTTCCTTATTATTTATCCTGATCCGCTCGTTGATCCTGCGCAGGTGCGGCGAGGTGTACAAACCGGTCTTGTAGCCATTGGCGATCAGACAGGAATTGACCATCGCCGCGGTCGATCCCTTGCCTTTTGTGCCGGCGATCAAGACAATATTCTTGAGTTTTTTCTGTGGTGAACCGAGTTTTCTTAAAAATTTTGTATATGCATCGAGGTCATAATGATAGCCGGGGACTTTTTCGTAGTTGATTAATGAACCGAGAAAAGAAACAACGTTCATTTTTCCGAATTACACGAATGACAGCTAATATTCCGAATTCGATTCATTCGGTATCATTCGCATTATTCGTTTTGTTTTCATTCGCTGCCATTCGTCCCATTCGTAATAACTATTCGCCCAAGCTTTTCATTTTTAACGCGATGTCGATCGCCGGCGCCGAGTGTGTGAGCGCGCCGATCGAAATATAATCAGCCCCGCAGTCGGCATACTCTTCGATATTGTCCAGGTTGACGCCGCCGCTGATCTCGGTCTCGAGTTTGTCCGAAGACAACTTGACCATTGTCACTGCTTGTTGGGCAAGTTCGATCCGCATATTATCCAGCATCAGGCGGTTGACCGGCAGGCGCATCGCTTCCTTGACCTCATCCATGGTCCTTACTTCCACTTCGATGTATGCTCTCTTTTTTTTCTGCCTGACCGCCTGAACCGCCTTGGTAATACTCCCCGCGATCTGGATATGGTTATCCTTGATCAGGACCATGTCGTAAAGCCCGAACCGGTGATTAAATCCGCCGCCCGTGCGCACCGCGTATTTTTCCATCAACCTCAGTCCCGGCGTCGTTTTTCTCGTGTCCAGGATCTTGGTCCGGCCCGCAGCAGCATCAACGAACTTTCTGGTTAGGGTCGCGATCCCGCTTAATTGCTGCATGAAATTCAGCGCCGTTCTCTCGGCCTTGAGGCATGACGCAGCCGACCCGATGACCGTGGCGATGGTCTGTCCCGGACTCAGCCGGTCGCCGTCTTTCATTTTGGGTTCGAACTTCACCTGGTCATCGACTTTGGCAAAGACCATGCGTGCGATCTCCACCCCGCACAGCACACCTTCTTCTTTTGGGAAGATCACGCCGAGCGTTCTTTTGTCGCTGCTGACGATCGCGTTGGTGGTGATATCGCCCCGGCCGATATCCTCCTTAAGCGCCCTGACGACGATCTTCAGGAATTCTCTGTTATACCATTCTTCCGTAACGATAGTGGTAATGGTTCCCCCTTTGCCTGTCGGCCTACGGCCTGCGCCCGCGATCCCGGGTGCGTACGCCTGGATCGCTGCTGGCTTTTGTTCCCTGCTTTTCCAGTTTGCGCCTTATCAGTTTTATCTGATCGCGCAGCTTGGCCGCCTGCTCAAACTCCATGAGCGATACCGCATCGGCCATTTCCCGGTACAGATTTTCGATCTCCTCGATGCCACTATCACTCGCTGGTTCTTTCTCCACGGCGCGATCCGCCACCGAAGTCGCCTTCAATATCTCCTCGGGCGATTTCACGATGCTTTTCGGAATTATATGGTATTTTTCATTATATTCAAGCTGACGCTTGCGCCGACGCTCCATCTCCTCGATCGCCCGTTTCATGGAATCGGTCATCGTGTCCGCATACATGATCACTTCGCTCCGGACATTGCGGGCGGCCCGGCCCGCGGTCTGGATTAACGAACGCTCGCTGCGCAGAAAACCTTCACGGTCGGCGTCCAGGATAGCCACCAGCGCGACTTCGGGCAGGTCCAGACCCTCGCGCAGCAGGTTTATCCCCACGAGCACGTCGAACTCGCCAAGCCGTAGTCCCCGCAAGATCTCCACGCGCTGGATCGCGTCGATCTCGGAGTGCATGTACCTTACTCTTATGCCGAGCTCGTTCAGGTATTGCGCCAGATCTTCGGCCATGCGTTTAGTCAGCGTCGTCACCAGCACGCGCTCATGCACGCTAACCCTCTTTTGAATCTCGTTTATCAGATCGTCGACCTGATTGTTCGCCGGTTTGATCGTCACCATGGGGTCAATGATGCCGGTGGGCCGCACGATCTGTTCGATGATCCGTTTGCCCGACCGCTCGATCTCCCACTGCGCCGGTGTCGCCGAAATACAGACGGCCTGGTTGACCAGCGATTCAAATTCGTCAAACTTCAAGGGCCGGTTCTCCAGTGCCGACGGCAACCGGAAACCGTATTCGACCAACGTCGTCTTCCGCGAATGGTCGCCCGCGTACATGCCCTCGATCTGCGGAATCGTGACATGGGATTCGTCGATGACCAGGAGAAAATCCTTAGGGTAGTAATCGATCAAACAAAACGGCCTTTCGCCCGGGTTGCGGCCGGACAGATGCATGGAATAATTTTCAATGCCCGGGCAGTAACCCAGTTCCGTGAGCATTTCGATATCAAAACGGGTCCGCTGGATGAGTCGCTGGGCTTCCAGGAACTTACCCTGTGTTTCCAGGGCCTTGACGCGGTCTTCGAGTTCCTGTTCGATCCTGCCCACCGCCTCCTCGATCCGGGGCTGGGTCGTGATGAAATGTTTTGCCGGGAAGATCACTGTCTGTTCCAGTTCCTTCTTTATATAGCCGGTAAGGGGGTCGAAGACCTGGATCTTTTCCACCACTTCACGGTCACCGGACAACACGATCCTGACGCCGTCCCTTTCATCGGCCGGATGCACGTCGATGATCTCACCACGCACCCGGAACGTGCCGGGCAGGAACTGAATGTCATTGCGCGAATACTGGATCGAAACCAGGCCGCTCATGATCGATTCGCGGCTTTTCTCTTTATGCTTTACGATTTCCACCACGAGTTCGCGCACCTCGTCCGGTGAGCCGATGTTGAAAATACACGACACCGACGCCACGATGACCACGTCTTCCCGCGTGAGCAGGGCCGATGTCGCCTTCAGCCGAAGCCGGCTTATCTCCTCGTTGATCGATGCGTCCTTCTCAATGTACAGGTCGCTTGCCGGCACATAAGCCTCGGGTTGGTAATAATCATAATAGGATATGAAATACTCTACGCTGTTTTCCGGGAAGAAAGACTTGAATTCGCTGTACAGCTGGGCCGCCAATGCCTTGTTGTGCGAAATGACGAGGGTCGGCTTCTGGATCTTTTCTATGACATTGGCGATCGTGAACGTTTTGCCCGAACCGGTCACACCCAGAAGTGTCTGGTATTTACAGCCGTCGCTTATGCCTTGTGCCAGTTGTTCGATCGCTTCCGGCTGGTCGCCGGCCGGCTTAAAGTCCGCGTGTAATTTAAGGCTCACGCCGGAAAACGCGGTATGATTTTGGAGCGATGGATACTTTAAGCTGCTGCTGGAAAACGGTTATTTTTTCACCGCTCAGCAGATCGGCATACGTGCCATCCCAGGCCGGCAGCATGACAAAAGCCGGAGCCTCCCCGGAATTGAGGACCGTGATCAGACCCCCGCGATCGTACGCGTAGACCTGCGTGATATCATTCGCCAGGAGCGTGTAGAAATACTTGCTCGCGATCTGTCCATTGGCTTTCCGGATCCCGATGAGCCGCTTGATCTCGGAGAGCAGGTTCAGGTCCTGCCCTGCTGGGTTGGAAACAAAACTCCCCAGGTTCAGGGATTCGGCTTCGGTCATGCCGATCTCGTCGCCGTAAGTGATGACCGGCGATCCGCAGAACGTCATTATGAACGCGTACAGGTTCTTGATGTCGCCTGCGTCGACAAATTCCCTGATCCGGTAGTCGAACGTGCTGGCGGCCATGAGGTTGAACGCGTTCGCCTGCGAAGGCGTCCAGAAAAGGATCTTGTGCAGCGCTTGGTCGAACTGCGACACGGGGATCGTCTTGCGGCCGAAATAATTGAGGATCAGTTCGGTCATTGCGGGCTTGAGGCTTCCGTCAAGTCCGTCTCCCGTGAGCGGCCTGGAATCGGTACCGACAAGAAGCAAACTGGGATATTTCGCCTTGATGAACGCGCGGAGATCCTTTAAAAAATCGACATTGATTGCGGGATCCTCGCCGATATAAAACCCGTCGATACCGAACTGGCGCCAGTATTCGATGTAACCCATCAGGTAACTTCTCACCTGCGGATCCTTCAGGTTTAATTTTGGAAAATGCGGGTCCCCGCGCCAGCATTCAAAGTACGTACTGGACAGTTTTACCGGCCTGGTCTTGACCTGGTACCAGTTCAGGTATTTGGAACTATCCTGCGCGTGGAGGATGTCCGTAAATGCCGGGAAATCGCTACCCGTGTGCGTAGCGATGAACATCAGGACGACTTTTTTATTGCGCCGGTGCGTTTCAACAATAAGGGAGCGAAGTGCGGCCGTGTCGCCGAACACGGGATCGACCGAGCCGAAATCGAAAAAATTGAACTTGTGATTGGAATTCGCGGTCCCGACCGGTGACAGCAGCAAAATGTCTATATTCAGCGAATCAAGATAATCGAGCTGGTCCTTGACCCCTGAAAGATCGCCGCCATAAGATGCCCAGTCCTGCGGTTTGCTTCCCCACGACCTCATACCCGGCGGCTCACTGACCAGATCACCGTTCCTGAAACCGTCTATAAAGATCAGGTAGTATACCTTGCTTGCGGCCCAGGCCGGCGGTGCGAACATCGTTACTTGCGGCCGGAAAGCACCAACCGGCGGGAAAACGAGCGAATCAGCCCCGGCCTTGACCACAAAATAATAAACGAGAGTAGTATCGAATGCCCCGATATCAGCGGTGAAATAATCAAAGTAATCATCCTGGTAAGCTATATCCATCCGCGCCGCCAACGAATCCCGCATTAAAAAAGCTTGCTTCACGGTGTTTTTCCTGGCTTTCAGACGGATCTCGCCGGCCACCGGGTTCACATAGAAAAGTTCGCGGTTATTGTGCGCAACGTCATCGACGGCAAGCGCCATACCGAGCGCGCATAAACTTAACAGCAACACAACAGATCTTTTTACATGTCCCATAATTAATAGTGTATCTAATTTCCCAAACTTGTCAACAAGAAAAAGCATACCACGATAAAGACTTAAGTGCAAATTCATCCACTTGACGCGCATCGAAATTTAACTATCATTTCATATATGCTCGTGAATAATGAAGAAAAGAAATTACTGCTGAAGAAGAAAATTGGTGTTCTATGCGGCGGGTGGTCATCCGAACGCAAGATCTCGCTGGGCACCGGTGCCTGCGTTGTCGCTTCACTCGCAAAGCAGGGATTCAACATGAAAGAGATCGATGTCGACAAGAACCTGATAAAAAAACTAAAGGATATCGACATCGCCTTCATTGCCCTCCACGGAAAATTCGGCGAGGACGGCACGGTCCAGGGGATCCTGGAATTCTTAGGTATTCCCTACACCGGCTCCGGCGTGATCGGCTCGGCCGTCGGGATGGACAAGATCGTCTCCAAGACGGTATTCACCGGCGCCTCTATCCCAACCCCGGAATATTACCATGAAAAAGACGCGAACCTCGACGAGATGGTGGAAAAACTCGGTTATCCGGTCGTCATTAAACCCTGCGCCGAAGGTTCCAGCGTCGGCGTGATCATCGCCCGGACGAAAAAACAATTGACGAACCACTACGCCAGGCTTTCAGCACAATTCCCGGATCTTTTCTTTGAAAAATTCATCAAAGGGATGATGGCAACCTGCGGGATCCTTAACGATGTTCCCCTTCCGATCCTGGAGATCGCGCCCAAAGAGCGGGCGTTCTATGATTACAAATCAAAATACACGAAGGGCATGACCGAATACATCGTGCCGGCGCGGATACCGGAAGAGCAGTACAAAAAGACCCAGGCTTACGCCCTTGCCGCTCACCAAGCGATCGGTGCGTGTGGTTTTTCCAGGGTCGACTTCATGCTCGACCAGTCACAAAATCCGTATGTTCTGGAAGTCAACACGATCCCTGGACTGCTTCCTGAATCCAACCTTCCGCTGGAAGCGCGGGCGATCGGTCTGACCTATGATGAACTTATCTTCGAGATCCTAAAAACCGCTTTGCCGCGTATCCAAAAATAGCTTTACTTAATCCCCATAACCACGAATCCACATTTATCCACGAGTTTTATCCACTTTTTATGGCAGGGCGGATTTCGTCCTACGCTATAGACAAAAGAATCGACCAGGGTGGCGCCGTTTCGGCGTTTAACAAGATTCTCGCCATTATTATAATGTAAGCGTCATGGAAATTCTGTTGGAAACTTCTTCTTCAGTATCTGCTTGACAATCTTTGGCATGTCGACCTTCACGGTTCCGTCCTCATTGACCTGAACCTGCCAATTTAACACCCTGCGTTTGCCATCGATTATGCCGATTGTCGTTGTTTTCACCAGATAATGATTATTCATTCTACATACCCAGGTTCGCCATTTCTCAGAGGTTAATTGCTTTTTTAAACCTTTATTATAACATTCAGTCATCGGCTTGAAAAAATCTGGTTCCAATGATCCAATCTCACTTCTGGAATTTGCAACTTCATTATAATTTTTGTTGACCTCCTCAGCAAATAATTGTGGTTCCCAAGATAGATATGGCATAACTAAACGCACAAACAACTTTGCTACGTTAATAGCTACCTCATAGTTGTTTACGTGGATCGCTTCCGATGCGATCATTCTGTTGAAATTACTTTCAAAATCGTCATTTACAATTATCATATTGAGACAAGTATCAATTATGCACACAATACCTGTTCTAGGTGGACGAGAATAATAATGAGGAAGCAATAATAATAATAGATTATTATGCATAAAAGGGGCTTCAATTGTACTCTGAAATCTATAAGTGGCATTGGTTTTAGTCGATATAGTTGAACACGCCTTCATCACTATCGAGTCGAAGACAACTGCAGTGTTCGCAAATTGCGGGTAAGTCATACTGTCGTCATGTGAAATAACATTATTCAATCCAGTTACCATACACAGAGAAAAACAACTACAAACAGAAATGTTTTTTAAGGCCAGTATCATGGTTATTCACGAATACAGCTCACTAAAGTTTTCTTTTCCAATATATATTTTCATAATTCGTTCCTCCATAGACATATGTCTTAAAATAGTTCGAGAACAGGTAACCCCATGGATCAGAATAATTTTGAAAATAATTGCCATAAAGTTGTGCGCCATGGTACCTGCCAAATCCTTCTACGCTTGGATACCAATCCCAATACCCACCTCCAAAAAGTTCATGTTCAGATGCAAGCGCGTGTGCAGCCTCCTCTACCAATATTGCCGCAACACCTAAACCTAAATAATCGATGCCAGCAGTACCGATGTTGATTATCCTCGTATCGAAATCGTAATCGCCGAGTTTCGACCCACCGATTTCCAGAAGTCCTTTGCCAATTTTTTCACGAATCTCGTTGATGATTTGTGCGCCCATTTCTGTCTTACCCCATGCTGTGTTACTCAGATAATTCACTGCCATATTCAGTTTTTCCGCACGAGTATACCTCCACCAGCCTCTTTCAAACAAGCCCGGATCCAATTCTTCAGCCGATCCTAAAAACCAGGTTGGTGAATACCACCATGATGGCGCGCCGTAATGTCCGCGCAAACCTGCTTTCCACGCTGCCATGATTTCCATCTTCCATTCCATCTCTTCCGCCCTTTTTGTCGTACCAGTCGGATCCGTATACCTCAGTGGATTGTCAATACAATATGCATACGGCGACGAGGCCGGGCTGTCCTGGGGATCAAGCTGGGTAAACCTACCGGTCTGCGGATCATAGTACCGCTGGCAGAAATAATTCAAACCCGTTTCCGAATCTAATTCCTTGCCTGTAAATCCATGCACATTGCCCGATCCGGTAAGCATCTCGCCAAACGGATAATACGCCCCGGTCCAGGCGACCGAGCCCGATTCATTGGTGGTTTTCCTAGGGCTACCCAGGGCATCGCAATGATACCAGTTCGTATCCGCGCCCACGATCCGGGCGATATCAGATCTATGAGATTGTTTGGAGTCTCGTGCTGCGGACTTAGATTTCGTGCTCAAATATCCTCCGGTAAAATAATACTAATGGAATTTTCTAGTTTGTCAATATTAGAGAAAATTCAACAAATTATAGCAGGGCGGATTTAGTGAATTTTGAGATAGCGCTAGGTGTCATTTTCAAAATCGTCGCTGTTTCATAAGTGTTAAGACCATATTTTCCCATCAGTTGAACTGCCGCTTGACGACGCAACATCTTTTCCACCCTACCCTTCGGCGTAACGATCTGTGTCTGATCAACTTCAAATTCCTGTGCAATTATCTCTAATAACGGCCTGCCGTCGCGAATTTTCAGCCGACGATGATCCCAATCCACTGGTCCTTCATCTGCTCCCATAACAAATTCCTGATACCGCTGAATTTTATCTAGTCCTGGGCTGAACATCTCTAAGACAATATCACATTTGACAAATCCGCGCGGCTCCGCGCCCACATATCGCCGGTAACTGGTCCATGGATACCCTGCCGGATCCGCTGCCAGTCCCGCATCCAGTGCCTGCCGGTGGATATAGCGCGATAACCACACACCGTATAGCGAATTCGCGACGATCTTGTTGTTATAACGCTCGCCGAAAACGTGGCCCGTGCGACTGCAGTCGCGGTTGTAATACTGGGCGTACCCGCCATGGAGAGCCATCATGAAATCGGCGATCTTGTTCGCCTGGTCATAAGCGAACAGATGGACATGCCACTTCATAAGTGCGTATGCGACAATGTCCACTTTGTACACAGACGTCATTTTTTCCAGGAGAGATAGGTAAAACTGATAATGTGATCCGTTTTTGAAAACAGGATGATGGTCATTGCCCCAGGCATAGACATGATGATAGAGTTCTTCACCCCGTTTACGAATGTTCCACCCCATAGACAACCCCCTTATGGGAGAGATTATATTTAGTTATCAGGTAAAATCAACAAAATTCAACATGATTTTGAAAAATACTACAATAATAAAATAATCGCTGAAATTACGGTGGTTTTATGGGCAATAATTCAACATTTTATGGTTTTTGTTTAATCCCGCATGATGCATAGCGGGGGCAGGGCGGAATTTGGGGAATTTGGGAATTTGTGCTAATGCACGTAATTTTTTAATCTATCCCAATTCTTTCCCGAACGCGAAGATGCTGAAGATCCCGCCGGTATGCACGAAAATTGCCTTTTTACACCGGTTTTTCTTCAGGTGCTGCCGCATGCCGTAGAAAGCCTTCCCGGTGTAAACCGGTTCAAGGATGATCCCGGTCTTCGCTAATTCTTTGATTACCTTGATCTCCTCGGAATACGGGATCCCGTAACCCTTTCCGACAAAACCGCCCACAAGCTGGATGTCGCTGCGTCTAACCCTGGCATTGAGCCCGAAGCGATCATCCGCCAGCTTACAGATCGTCAGGATCTTGTCCTCGAAAAAGCGCACCGTGTCGCAGATGATCACGCCATACAGGGCGACGCGCAAACCCAGGAGCTTCTTCCCCAGCAGGAGCCCGGCATAAGTCCCGCCTGAACCGACTGCGCAGTATACGGCATCAATGTTGTTCGCTTTTATAAATCCGGCCATTTCTTTCATGCAATTTATATAGCCCAGCGACCCGGTCTCGTTTGAGCCGCCTTCGGGTATGACGTAGCATTTACTGCCTCTTTTCCGCATGCGCCGCGCGTACGCCGCCATGAGGTCGAGCCGCCTTTCATACTGCGCGGGCGTGATATAGGTGATCGTCGCGCCCAGCAGTTTATCCAGCAGGAGATTACCGGTCATTTCTTCATGATCTTTTTTCCGGAGGAACAGATGACACTTCAGCCCGTTGCTGCGCGCGAAAGCAGCCGTGGTCCGGCAGTGATTGGACTGGACCGGTCCGCAGGTAACAAGCGTATCGCATCTCAGGCGGCGCGCATCGGCCGCCAGATATTCAAGTTTCCTGGTCTTGTTGCCGGACACGAGCACGCCATTAAGATCATCCCGTTTTATGAACAGACGGGTCGAACCGGTGAACCCGCTGTGTTCTTCGATCGGCGTGCTACCCATCAGTCTTATTGGCTTTAAATTCATTTTCCTTTTCATTACGGCGTCTCCTTTTTGGAAAAAAGTTCGCGGGCGGCCTTTCTGCCTTCTTCCTTCGTTGTGATCTTCCCTTCAAGCTGCAGGTCCAGCAATTCCTGCAGAATGACTTTGAAAATAGGTCCGGGTTCATACCCCAAGTCGATCAGGTCGTACCCGTCAACCAACCGCTCGACCTTCGGCTTGGCGTCATCCGCCCTTTTGAGATCGACCATGCGTCGGAAAGTATCCTCGAGGTGTTTGGTCCTGCCCCCGGTCGCGTAACCATCGGCCCATGCGATCATCATGGAACCGAAATAATCGTCGCCAAGATTACGAAAGAACCGGCGGATCGCACGGTCGGTCAGTTCCGCCGAAGTCGCCAGTAGATGGGGCCTCATGTGTTCCTTGACCAGTTTGCGGAGGACCGTGACATCGGCGCGCGAAAGCTTGAGCCGCTTGTATCCCAGGACCTCCACGGTCCTTGCGCCCTTTGTGTCATGCCCGTAAAAATGAACTTCGCCCTTCTTGAGTAAAAAAGTCTCCGGTTTCGCGACATCGTGCAGTAATCCGGCCAGTTTAACCAGCGGCCTCTTTCGTTCATTCGCGAAATAAGCATCGAATTCCGGCTTTAGTTCAGTACGGAAAAATCCCTCGCTCGTCAGCCGTTCCACTGCATAATAGGTCTGCATGGAATGCCCCCAGAGCTCGGGATCGCCGATGATCTTGTCCGCTTCCGGGAAGATCTGCTTAAAGATGCCGAGTTCGTCGAGGTTTTTAAGGGCGCCGTACGAGAACGGCGCCGACATTATCCGCATCAGTTCATAACCGATCCGCTCGGCCGCGGTTTTTTTCAGGGAAACATCCTGGGCGAGCCGTAAAAAGTTACGGTCCAGCGTGAGATCGAGCTCCAGGGCGAACCTGAACCCCCGCAGCACACGCAGCGGATCGCTGGACAGCGATATGTCCGACACGGTCCTGAGGATCCTTTTTTTCAGGTCCTTCATGCCGCCGAACGGGTCCAGAAATTCAAGCGTTTCCAGGTCCAGAGCCATGGCGTTGACCGTGAAATCACGGCGCTCGAGATCGGTCTGGATATCGTTGCGGCCGATCCCGATGAAATCATAGATCAGCTCGTCCTTGACCACGCGCGCTTCGTCGTCGTTCTTGCTCAGCAGCACGTAGGAGCCGCCGGTCTTTTTCGCGACCGCTCGCGCGAACGTAACCCCGGAACCCGACACCGCGAAATCATAGTCTCTGGGCATGACGCCGAGCGCCGCGTCCCTGAGCGTGCCGCCCACCAGGAACAGCTTGCGTTTACCAACCAACCGCCGGATCATCGCGACATGCTCATTGTCCGCCAGCGCGCTCATCATGATCTCCATGCCGTATTGTATCTATTACGGCGCTCGCTGTCAACGGCAGCCGGATCATCCCGTTGACTTTGGATGATTTTTTATTATTATATCCTAGTGAAGACGATCGCGATCTGCAATCAGAAAGGCGGCGTGGGAAAGACCGCGACCGCGGTGAACGTGGCCGCCGGCCTGGCCCTGGCCGAAAAAAACACTCTGCTGATCGACATGGATCCTCAGGCGAACTCCACCAGCGGGCTCGGCATCGACTACCACGGATTGGAATCGTCGATCTACGACTGCCTGTTCGAGCCGGAGTCCATCAGGGAGGCCACGGTCAAGACAAAATGGCCGTACCTTTCGGTCCTGCCATCGACGCCGGACCTGGTTGGCGCCGAGATCGAACTTGTGGACAAGGAAAAAAGAGAACAAAAGCTCAAGGACGCGTTGATCCTGGTGACTTCGGAGTACGCGTTCGGCGTGATCGACTGCCCGCCGTCGCTCGGTCTTCTGACCTTGAACAGCCTGGTCGCATGCGCCAGTGTCATCATTCCGATCCAGTGCGAATATTACGCGTTGGAGGGATTGGAGAAACTTTTACGAACCCTGAAAGCGGTGAAAGAAGGGCTCAACACGCGGCTGACGATCGAAGGAATACTACTCACCATGTATGATGCCCGGCTTAACCTGTCCAAGGATGTCGCCGAAGATATAAGGAAAAATTTCCCGGATACCGTGTTCGACAGTATCATCCCCAGGTCGGTCCGGATCGCGGAGTCCCCGTCTTACGGCACTTCCGTGCTTCACTATAATATTTCTTCATCAGGCGCTCAGGCGTACCTGAACTTGACCAAGGAGCTGCTGAACCATGCGTAAGAAAGCGCTCGGTCGCGGCATTGAAGCCCTGATCTCGCAGACGGAAAAGGACGTGCTGAAGGAAGGATTCAAGCTAATACGCCTGCGCGATATCAAACCAAACCCCTATCAGCCGCGCGCCAAGATCGAAGAGGCCGATGTCGAGGACCTGATCGCTTCGATCAAGGAAAAAGGCGTGCTGGAACCCGTGATCGTTAAAAAACAGCAGGACTATTTTATCCTCGCCGCCGGCGAACGCCGGTTCAGGGCCGCACAGTACGCGGGTCTTTCCGAGATACCTGCGGTCATTAAGGACCTGACCGATCAGGAATTGCTCGAGATCGGGCTGATCGAAAATCTCCACCGCCAGGACCTAAACCCCCTTGAGGAAGCGACCGCCTATGATCAGTTGCACAGGAAATTCGGCTTGACCCACGAGGAGATCGCCAGGATCACGAGCCGGAACCGGTCCACGATAACTAACACGCTCCGGATCCTATCACTGCCGGAAAAGGTAAAGGACTACTTGCGCAAGGGACTGTTGAACGAAGGACATGCCCGTGCGCTGTTGTCGCTGGATAACGAATTGAAGGTCGTGCAGGCCGCTGAGCGCATCGTCAGGGACGGACTTTCGGTCCGTGCGGCCGAAAGAGTTATCCAGAAAATATTTAAAAAACCCCTGATCCGACCGAGCCGGGAGAAAGAACCGAACCTGCTGATCCTTGAGGATGAACTGTCAAAGATCCTGCATACCAAGGTAACCATCACATGGAAGAGGAACCACGGCAGCATAACGATAGAATGCCTCAGCCTTGAAGATTTCAACCGCGTGTATGACATCTTAAAACGCGGCAAAAGAATATAAGCGGTCATTGATGGAAAAACAGCAAAGGAGAGTCTGTGTATAAAGGATCGTACGTGGCTATCGCAACACCGTTTAAGAATAACCGCGTTGACCAGACCGGTCTGCGCCGCAATATCGCGTTCCTTAGAGAAAACGGTTCCGCCGGCATTGTTGCCTGCGCGACCACGGGTGAAGGTCCATGCTTGAGCAAATCCGAGTACGAGTTGATCATCAGGACCTGCGTCGAGGAAGTCAAGGGCAAGATCCCGGTCATTGCCGGCGCCGGGACGAACTCGACCGCGAAAACGATCGCCATGGTGCACCACGCCCAGAATTGCAGCGCCGACGGTTTGCTGATCGTAACGCCTTATTACAACCGTCCCACGCAGGAAGGCCTTTATCAACATTACAAGACGATCAACGCCGATACTGACCTGCCCATCATGATCTACAACGTGCCTTCAAGGACCGGCACGAATATCCTGCCCTTAACCGTTGCCCGCCTGGTCCGCGACTGCAAGCGCATCAGGTCGATAAAGGAAGCGAGTGGTAACCTGGAACAGGTATCCGAGCTCCTCCGGCTCGGGGGCAAACGCCTGGACGTTCTATCCGGCGATGATTCGCTCACCCTGCCGATGTTGATGATCGGCGCTTTGGGCGTCGTGTCTGTCGTCGCCAACATCCTGCCCCGCGCCGTAGCCGATATGTGCCGGTCGTTTTTCAGCGGAAAGATAAGGGGCGCCCAAAGGATCCACCTGAGGTTATTCCCGGTCGTCAAGGCGCTTTTCCTTGAAACCAACCCGATACCTCTGAAAAAAGCCATGCATCTTATGGGGATGCCTTCGGGTAAACTGCGCCTGCCACTGGTCGAAATGAGCTCTGCCAACACCGTGCTGTTAAGATCGGCGCTCAAGGGGTACGGGGTGAAGATATGATAAAGATCTTGCTCTGCGGGGCCGCCGGCAAGATGGGTCGTGAAATTATCGCTGCTGCCGCCGGCACCAGGGATATTTCCATCGTTGCCGGTGTCGAAGTAAACAAACACGCGCTTATCAACAGGCCACTGACCGGGATCCCGACCACGGATTCGGTCACCAAATTCATTAAGCAATGCGACTGCATTGTTGATTTCACGACGCGCAAAGCGTCTCTTGATAACATTAAGGCGGCGGTCACGCTTCGTAAACCAATGGTCGTCGGCACTACCGGTTTTTCCGACCGCGAGCTCGCCAGGATCCGGCAAATGTCAAAAAGGATCCCGATCCTGCTGGCGCCCAACATGTCCATCGGCGTCAATCACCTGTATCGCCTCGTTGAGCAATCGGTCCGCAGCCTTGATGATTTCGACATTGAGATCGTCGAAACTCACCACCGTGCGAAAAAAGACGCTCCCTCAGGCACGGCCAGGACGATCGCAGGCATCGTCCAGAAAAACCGACCGGGTGCGCGACTGATCTATGGCCGATCGGGCCTGACCAGCGGTCGTCCCAGCCGGGAAGTATGCATTAACGCAGTCAGGGGCGGTGATATCATCGGCGAGCACCGCGTTCTGTTCCTCGGCAGCGGCGAGTTCATTGAACTGCGGCATTTTGCTACTGCCCGGGCATGTTTTGCCCATGGCGCCCTGGCCGCGGTCCGTTTTACAATCAAAAAAAAACGCGGTCTATTTTCAATGGCTGACGTCCTGAAAAACAGCACGATCTAAAACGTCTGAGAGCGGAGCTCTCTAGACTATTGACAATAAGAAAAAACGGCACTATAATATGTATATTTTAGTTTAGGAGGTTTACGCATAAGTTATACTTAAGTCTCTTGTAAAGGCGCATGGCTATGTTCGATAACATTTGAAATATTTGAAAAAAAAGGAGCCGATAACCTATGAATAAAATAGTCGTTGTGTTGCTCGTGCTGGGCAGCTTAGCGATCAGCCAGCACATGATAGTCCGGGTCTACACGTCATCTCAGCAGGATCTCAAATTGCTATCGGAAAAAACACTTGATATCGCAGCGGCGCGGGCCGGCGAGTGGTATGACATAGTTGCCGACCGGGCGCTGATGGACCGGATCATCAACTCGGGGTTAACGTACGAGGTGCGTGTTCTTGACATTGACTACGCCAAAGAAAATGTCAGGGCGCAATACCATTCGTATGCCGAGGTAACCACGCTGCTAAGGAACATGGCGGGCAGCTACCCTTCAATATGCAAACTGGATTCTCTCCCCTTGAGGACCTATGAGGGCAGGTGGCTCTACGGCGTCAAGATATCCGACGAACCAAGCATTGAAGACCCGAACGAACCGGGATTACTGATTGATGCGCTGCACCATTCACGGGAATGGGCGACGATCGAACTCGTGCTTTTCTTCGCCGATTCTATGCTTAAATCCTACGGGGTCGTGCCCCAGATCACCAATATCATCAACAGCACTGAGATTTATTGTTTCCCGATCATAAATGCCGATGGGTATGTCTATGATTATCCGGCGGGAAACTGGTGGCGCAGGAACCGCGAGCCTTTTGGCGGCGGCATAGGAAATGATCCTAATCGCAACTATCCGGCAAGTGCGGGCATACTCAGCGGCGATTGGGGTGCGGTTGATGGCGGTAAAGCCACGCACTACCCCGACGATGACCTTTTCTGCGGCCCCTGGCCCAATTCCGGCGATGAAACCCGGGCGTTAGTCCAATACGCGAAGTCCCATGTCATCAACGCATACATGAGTTATCACAGTTACAGTGAGTACCTTATGTGGGGATGGGGCTTCACGACCGGCGACATCCCGGATGCGACCCTGTGCACGCAAAAAGGTAATTATATGGCTAGCCTTATTACGCGTTTGGGCGGCGGCACGTATTTACCGGGACAGATCCCGGAGATCCTTTATTCGGTCAGCGGCAGCAGCATTGACTGGTTTTACAGCTGGAACCACTATGTGAACGGCATTTCGAACCTGAGCTACACGACCGAAGTCGGCACTGATTTTTACCAGCCCTTAAGCGACGTTGACAACCTTGTCCGGCAGAATTTTAAGGCGCTGAAGTACCTGTCGGACTTCTCTGATTCTATTGTGCTGCTCTGCGAAGGCGCGGTCCCGCCGTGCCAGATATACCCTCAAGATACGGTGGCAGAGGATTTTTCCCTTTACTGGCATGCCAAGAACACATATGACAATCATCCTACAGCCTGGGAGCTGGTTGAGCTTTCCAACTTGAGCGTCAAGACCGACAGCCTGGAATCCGGCACCACTCGCTGGACACTTAGTGGTTACACGCTCTCCACCGCGCAATCGCATTCTGCCACCCACAGCTTATTTTCAGGCAACGCCAACAGCATAAATAACGCAGCCCGGACCGTGCACCCTTACCTCGTGCAGGCGGGCGACTCACTATCATTCTGGTGTCGTTACACACTGGAAGCCGACTATGACGTAACGGTCGCCGAGGTATCTGAGAACACTAAAGAATGGTTCATGGTCGACACATTGGCACGCTTCAACGGCACCCAGTCATCCTGGGTAAGAAGGGCGTACACCCTGGCAAGCTGGGTCGGCAAGTCCGTATATTTCCGGTTCAGAACCATGTACGACGACAACACGGTCAGCGGCGGGTTTTACATGGACGATATCAGACCGGTGCCATATTTTAACTCGGTCACCACGGTCGCGAACAATATCACGGATACGATCTATGCTTTCACGAACCACGCGGTTGGTGAGTATTATTTCTATGTGCGGGGCAGCAACGCAGCATGGGGCTGGGGCGATTACTCATGTCTGGAAAAGGTTGTGGTATCGCTGATCGGCGTAGCAGAGCATAAATCGCCGATCGATGAGGCGCGCGCGATGTCATTGACCTTAACGCCGAATCCGTTTGCCGGAAACCTGACGGTTAAGCTCCAAATACCGAACCAAAAATCTCAAACTTCAATCACAATCTACAATTCGAGCGGTAGACTGGTGAAGCAATTTAACCATTTTACAATTCAACCATTTAACCAGGTGGTCTGGATGGGCGACGATGACGCAGGTCGTTGCGTCCCCGCAGGTATCTACTTCATCCGGTTGGAAGCGGACGGCGAAACGATTACCGACAAGGCTGTCCTGCTTCGGTAACAGATGTCGGATTGTATTTGCGCAACAAACCAAGGAGGATATTTATGAAAAACGTGACGATACTGATGGCGTTATTGTTCCTCGCTGGCCTGGGTTCCAGCGGGGTCGTGACCTTTGACAACAACTGGGGCACTCATCCGTTATTCAACATCACCGGCACCCGGATGTCTGGGATCGACATTACCTTCAGCATGCACCAGATGGTGATCGAGGCGCAGGTGGTGGACGGGGTGTCGATGCAGTCGTTTGGTATGCCGGCCGTGTTCATCCCGGATCCGGGCGTTCCCAACCTCGGCGGGGTATCGCGCTGGCTGGCGGTCCCACAGGGTGCCCGGGCGCAGGTGGTGATCCTGGACAGCCGGACCGAGGTCTACCAGAACGTGGAGATTGCGCCGGCTCCGAATATACCGAGAGACAATGATAACGCGTCGCTCAAGTACGAAAAGAACATGGCGATCTACTCCAAGAACGCTTATTGGCCGAGTTCTCCGGTGGTGGTCGGTCAGAAGACCGACCTGCGGGGCGTGGACGTGGTTCTGCTGAGCGTAATGCCGTTCCAGTACAATCCGGTCACCAAGGAACTGATCGTGTACAAGGACATCAAGTTCCGGGTTGACTACGTGGGCGGCAGCGGGCATTTTGGAATCGACCGTCTGCGCAGCCGTCATTGGGAACCGGTGCTTGCGAACAACCTGATCAACTACAGCCAACTGCAGAAGATCGACTATTACTCGCCGCAGCGGTTGAACTCGCGCGCCGGCTTCGAGTATATCATCATCGTGCCGGACGATGCGACCTTCATCGCCTGGGGCGACACCCTAAAACGGTGGCGCAAGCTGCAGGGCATATCCACGGAGGTTTACACGACGACGCAGTGCGGCGGCAACGATTCGGCGCACATCAAGACGTTCCTGCAGAACGCGTACAACACTTGGGACCCGGCGCCCGTGGCGTTCTTGATCCTGTCCGATTTCAATCCCTCGGGTGATGTTTACGGCGTGGCCGCGGCGCGGCTGGTCATCCTGGGCGAAACCGTGGCGTCGGACAACTGGTACGCGGACATGAATGCCGACAACCTGCCGGACCTGGATCATGGCCGGATCTGCGCCCAGACCAACGCCCATCTGGATACGATCATCCACAAGATGCTGGCGATGGAGCGCAATCCCACGACAAATACGCATTTTTACGACTACCCGATCGTGGCGGCGGCCTGGCAGACCGAGCGCTGGTTCCAGTTATGCGGCGAGGTTGTGCGCGGTTTTTTAATGCATGGATTAAGCAAGCCGGTCAACCGCTTGTACGCGATCTACTCGGGCACGCCGGTCGTGGGCGGACCATGGTCGAGCCGCCAGGGCACGACACCAACCGTGCAGTACTGGTATAATGCCGGCTGGTTGACCAGTCTGACCAATACCGGCGACGCGGCTTGGTGGTCGAACGGCAACAACACGCTGATTACGCAGGGCATCAATGACGGCGCTTATCTTGTCCAGCACCGTGATCATGGCGGCGAGACGCTCTGGGGGGAACCGGCGTATTCGAACTCGGACGTGTATAATAATACCAACACGAACTCGATGTATCCTTACATCAATTCCTCTAACTGTCTGACCGGCAAGTACATCTACTCGAGCGAGTGCATGACCGAGCGTTTTCACCGGGATACCCACTGCGCGGTTGGGATCAATGCGGCGAGCGAAGTATCATATTCGTTCGTGAACGATGCGTATATTTGGGGTATCTGGGACGGTCTGTACCCGCAGTTCGACGCGGCTTATCCGAATTTTGACATGACCGGTTACTACAACATGCGGCCGTGCCAGGCCATGAGCCATGGCAAAATCTACCTGCACGCCATGTGGTTCGCGGACTCAGCCGGACTGGGTACGGGTGATTACCGCCGGATCACGGACCACCTGTTCCACCATCACGGCGACTGCTTCATGACCTTGAACTCAATAGTTCCCTTGACCCTCTCAGTGAGCCATCCGCCTACCTTGCTTGCCGGCGCGACCTCGTTCCCGGTATCGGCCAATGACAGTTCGGTCATCGCCCTGACCGTGAACGGCGAGATCATCGGCACGGCCATGGGTACGGGATCCACCGTGAACGTCGCGATCCCAGCCCAGACTCCGGGCACGACCGTGAAGGTCACGGTCACGCGGTGGAATTACCGCCGGTATGAAGCCGACGTGCAGGTCGTATCCAGCGCTTATCCCTATGTCACGGTCGTAACAATGATCATCAATGATTCGGGCGGGGATGGCGTTATCAACCCCGGAGAGTCGGTCAACTGGGGCGTTTACGGCAAGAACGTGGGCCAGGGTACGGCTCAGCAGGTCTACGGACTGCTCAGCGAGAGCAACACCTACGTGACCGTTACCAATGATTCAGCCTGGTTCGGCAATATCGCCCAGAACGACTCTGCCCTGTCAAATCCGTACTACGTGTTCAATGTCGCGAGCAACACGCCCAATAACACTCCGGTAAATTTCACGATCCAGTTCTATGATATCAACGATTCGATCTGGACGTCATACAAAACGCTGTCCGTCTACGCACCGATTTTGACGTATCAAAGCCATCAGGTCACGGGTGGGAACGGCAACGGCATCCTTGACCCGGGCGAGACCGCCAACCTCATCGTAACGATCAAGAACGAAGGGGGCGCGGTCGCCAATAGCGTGACATCGACCCTGATAGAAGCATCTCCCTACATCACGATCGGCGATGCTTCGGGTAACTTCGGCAACATAAACCCGGGCAATACCGCCAACAACAGCGGCGATCCTTATACCGTGACCGCGAGCGGTTCAACGCCGACCGGTACAGTTGTGCCGTTCCAGATCCGAGTGGTGAGCGGTATTTATGTGGATACGCTCGACTTTACGCTGGTCGTCGGCAGAAAACACTACTACCTGTGGAATCCTGATGATACCCCGACGCCGGGTCAGTATATGCACACTGCCCTCCAGGCGCTTGGCTACAGCGGTGACTATGGGACATCGCTCGCTGCGGATCTGACCATGTACCAAGCCGTGCTTGTCACACTGGGTATATACCCTAATGAATACATTATTCTCTCAGGATCTGCCGAAGCGACCCGAATAACCAATTTCCTGCAGAGCAGTGGCGGCCGCGTTTACATGGAAGGATCTTGTTGGTACATCGATCCCACGTACTTTGGCGGTCACAACTTCAATTCTCTCTTCGGTATCGCGCCGATCAACTATTACTATAATCAAATGGGTCCGATGAGCGGCAAGACCGGTACGTTCACGAACGGGATGTCCTTTACCTATACCGGTGAAGTCAATTACAATGACTATGGGAACGCCACCGGAACGGGATACGTGATCTTTGATGACGCCAACAATGCTTACCACATCGCCTTCGCGAACAACGCGGGCACATACCGCACTGTCGGATCATGCTTCGAACTGGGATGTTTGAACGACGCGACGCCGCCCAGCACGCGTTCTGCACTGATCGACTCGATCATGAAGTTCTTTGGTTGCGTACCGCCGGTCGGTATTGAGGAAGCGGAAGGATTGATGAGCCCGGGCACGAAGTTTGGCTTGCGCGTGTTTCCAACGGTATTTCAGAATCAGCTGATTTTGAACTACGGCTTGGGGCAAAGCGCAAAGAATCCGGTGCTGAAGATATACGACACATCGGGTCGGTTGGTGATCGATCTGTCGGCACGGCTTGCGGTCGACGGTTCGCGGTCAACGGTGGTCTGGTCCAGTACGGATCAGAGCGGCCGTCGCGTACCCGCTGGTGTGTACTTTGTGCGGCTCGAGGCGAATGGACAGGAAAAAATAGAGAAAGCGATTTTACTGCGTTAACAGCTTGAGGTTGAGAGGATTGGAGGATTATGAAGAGCGGAATTTGCAGAAAAATCTTAACCTCCTATCTTCCCAACTTCATATCTTCGATTTATTTTCAAGGAAGGAGGTGATTATAACCACCTATCGTAACAGGACATGTTTGATCCGTCTTCAGAGAGCGCTGAAAAAATCACCGCTCTCAAGATTACAGTGATAAAAAGATGATGACAGTGATTTTGCATCCGTTTTCATCACTGCGATCTTCAGTGAATCACCGTAATTTAAAAAACGAAGTTTCTGAACAACCAAGGAGGAGATTTATGAAAAAGATGACGATAGTGATTGGGTTATTGTTGATCGCGGGAACTGGTTTTAGCGCGATCGTGACCTTTGACCACAGCTGGGGTCAGCATCCGCTGTTCAACGTGGTTTCATCGCGGTGGGATGGTATGGAGTTGATCTTTACCATGGACCGGATGGCGATTGATGAGGGGCTGGTCGACGGGGTGCTGATGCGGTCGTTCGGTGTGCCGGCGATATTTTTAGCCGAGCCGGGGTATCCTAATTTGACCGGCGCGAATCGTTATGTGGCGATCCCGCAGGGTGCGCGGGTGGAGGTGGAGATAATCGGGAGCCGGACCGAGGTGATGGCGGGTGTGGAGGTAATGCCGGCGCCGAATATTCCGCTGGGCACCGATGATTCGCCGTTGAAATATATTAAGAACGCTGAAATCTACGCTAAAAATGCCTACTGGCCCTCATCGCCGGTCATTGTTTCGGCGCCCTTCCAGATCCGGGGCGTGGACGTGGTGGTGGTGGGCGTAGTCCCGTTCCAGTACAATCCCGTGACGAAGGAGCTGGTGGTTTACAAGGATATCCGGTTCCGGCTGCGGTACGTGGGCGGGAACGGGCATTTTGGCGTGGACCGGTTGCGCAGTCGGTTCTGGGAGCCGATCCTGCAGGGGCACCTGCTGAACTACAGTGTTTTGCCGAAGATCGATTTTTATGGGCCGGAGCGTCGCGGGTTGCGGGACAACGTGGAATACATTATCATTGTGCCGGACGATCCGGTGTTTATTGCCTGGGGGGACACGCTGTGTGCCTGGCGGAAACTGCAGGGGATTTCTTCGGAGGTTTTTACCTTAACCGAGGTGGGTGGTTCGACGACGACCGCGATCGAGAATTTTTTGAACAATGCGTACAACACCTGGAGTCCGGCGCCGGCGGCGTTCTTGCTGTTATCGGACTACAGTCCGTCGGGGGAGGTGTACGGTATTCCTTCGCCGGTTTGGAACAGTTACTGCGTGTCGGATAATATTTACGCGGACGTGAATGCTGATGACCTGCCGGACATGCATTACGGCCGGATCTGCGCGCAGTCCCAGACACATTTAAGCACGATCATCAACAAGATGTTGACCTACGAGCGCAATCCGTACACGGCGGCGAATTTTTACGCAAATCCGCTGGTGGCGTGCGGCTGGCAGGATGACCGCTGGTTCCAGCTGGCGGCCGAGGTTTGCCGGGGTTATCTGATCAACGAGCTGGGCAAGAATCCAGCGCGGCAGTACCAAAATACGGGCAATCCGATAGTGGGTGGTCCGTGGTGCACCCGTGCGGGGACGACGCCGGTGGTTGCGTACTGGAATGCGCTGGGTTATGTGACGATGACCAATCAGCATGATGCGGCCTGGTGGTCGAACGGCAGCGCGGCTGGGATCAACGCGGCGATCAACTCGGGGGCGTTTTTCATCCAGCACCGGGATCACGGTGCGACCAATGGCTGGAGCGAGCCGAGCTATACCACGCCTGATATTAGCGGGTTGACGAACACGATGTACACGTTTGTTAATTCGACGAACTGTCTCACTGGTCAGTATGATTATTCGAGCGAGGTGTTTGCCGAGCGGTTCCATCGAATCCAATACGGAGCGCTGGGATTGAACGCGGCGAGCGAAGTGTCGTATTCGTTCGTGAACGACACCTATATCTGGGGCATGTGGGACTGCATGTGGCCGGACTTTGACCCGGCCTACCCGGCCAAGGACATGATCGGTTACGGCAACCTGCGGCCGTGTTTTGCGCAGACCTATGGCAAGATCTACCTTTACGATATGTGGTTCCCGGATTCGATCGCGGGCGTGGGTGGCTACCGCGTTTACACCAATCACTTGTTCCACCATCACGGCGATTGTTTCATGACCCTGTATTCCATAGTTCCTTTGACCCTCTCAGTGAGCCATCCGCCCACGCTGATGGCCGGCGCGACTTCATTCCCGGTATCGGCCAATGACAGTTCGGTGATCGCGCTGACCGTGAACGGTGAGATCATCGGCGTGGCCGAGGGTACGGGCAGCGCCGTGAACATTACAATCCCGGCGCAGGTACCAGGGACGGTGATGAAAGTAACGATCACCAAGGCGAACTACTACCGTTACGTGGCGGACGTAACCGTGGTGTCAAGCGCATATCCGTACGTGACGATCACTACGAACATCATCAACGATTCGGGCGGTGACGGCGTTATCAACCCGGGCGAATCGGTCAACTGGGGTGTTTATGGCAAGAACGTAGGTCAGGGTACTGCTCAGCAGGTTTACGGACTGCTCAGCGAGAGCAACACCTACGTGACCGTTACCAATGATTCAGCCTGGTTCGGCAATATCGCCCAGAACGACTCTGCCCTGTCAAATCCGTACTACGTGTTCAATGTCGCGAGCAACACGCCCAATAACACTCCGGTAAATTTCACGCTCCAGTTCCATGATTTCAACGATTCGATCTGGACTTCTTACAAAACGCTGACCGTCTATGCGCCGGTGCTCACTTATCAAAGCAACCAGGTCACGGGCGGGAACGGCAACGGCATCCTTGATCCGGGCGAAACCGCCAATATCATCGTTACGATCAAGAACGAAGGCGGCGCAATCGCCAACAGCGTGACATCAAGGTTAAGGGAAGCATCGACGTACATCACGGTCTCGGATTCGTCCGGCAACTTCGGGAACATCAACCCCGGCAATACGGCTACTAATAATGGTGATCCCTATACGGTCACTGCCAGCGCTGCCACGCCCATCGGCACGGCGGTCCCGTTCGATGTCGAGGTGCGTTCCGGCATTTACTGCGACACGCTGACATTCTCGCTGAACGTCGGCAAGATGATGCCCAGCGATACGGGTTATTACTATACATACTGGTCTCACGGTCCTTATGCCCAGTGCCCGGTTTATTCCTGGTACGCGATCGATACGACACAATCAGTGCATGTCGGAACGCCGCTTGATTTCGGCGACGACCAGACCAGCACCGTGACCCTGCCGTTCACGTTCCAGTACTACGGCGTGAACTATACCCAGGTCTCGATCTGTTCCAATGGCTGGCTCGCGCTGGGTTCGACCACGAGCACGGACTATACGAACAGCGGCATTCCCAACACGGATGGTCCGCCGGCGATGGTCGCCGGTGTATGGGACGACCTGTATCCGGGAACGGCGGGCGAACCGGCGTGTCTGTATTATTACAATGACGCGACCAATCACCGGTTTGTGGTCGAGTGGTTCAAGGTTCCCCACATCAGCTATCCGTTGACGCAGGAAACATTCGAGATCATTCTCTACAACGAAGCCTACTATCCGACGCCGACCAATGACGGTGAGATCATCGTCCAGTATCAAAACGCGATGAAGGAGACGGACAATACGTGCGGTATCGAGAACAGCGCCCAGACCGTCGGCATCCAGTACTTCCTGGAAGGTGCATACCACACACTAGGCGTGCCGATCACTGACACGTTCGCCTTGAAGTACACGACCGTAAAACCGTCGCTCATCGGTATCGAGGAAGAGAATGCGCTGGCCGCGCTTGTCAACAAAGAACTGCTGGCAGTCTGTCCCTCGGTCGGTGCGGGCAGGTTCAACATCGCCTACAGCATCAAGCCGGGGGCCAGCGATATCAGCCTCAGGATCTACGATGCCTCGGGCCGGCTCGTCAAGACGTTCAATGATTTGGCGAACGGGCCGTTCTGCCAGGTCACCTGGAACGGCGATGACGACGCGGGACGCAGCGTATCCACCGGCATCTACTTTGTCCGCCTTAACATGGACAACGTCAAGGTAGTGGATAAAGCGGTACTGTTGAGATAACTACCGAAAACATCAATGTCCCCCGGCTGGACCTGTTTCCGCCGGGGGACATGTCATTCTGTACTAGGAAAATTCGAAACTAAAAAGGAGGTTCGATGCAAATCCTAGCTTTACTAATGGTTTTTTCAGCCCTGCCGCCAGTACCGGGCAGGATCACGCCGGATCTGATACCGGTCATGGAAACCGCCGTAACCGGAGAGAAGATCACGGTAATCGTTCACATGAATACCGAGTATCCGTACGCTGCCGTCGAGTCCATGCACTACACCGAGATCTGCGAGGTATTCAAAAATGTCGCGGAGAATTCGCAAAAGGATATCGTAAAGTTTATCCGTTCTCTGCCCGATAACCAGGCGGAAATGGGCGGCCAGTACTGGATCTTCAATGGTTTTCACGTCAAAGCGACCAAAGAAGTGATCCAGGAGCTCGCCGGTCGCGACGATGTCTGGTTCATCTGCAATAACGGCACCGCGCACATCATCGCCGAAAAAAGCAAAGATAATTACCCTCTGGTCGCCGAGTGGAACATCCAGAAGATCCAGGCTGATTCATGCTGGCTTGCCGGTTTTAGCGGCAGCGGCATAATTCTCGGTCAACTTGACACCGGAGTTCTGACCACGCACGCAGCGCTGACCGGCAAATGGCTTTCTCCCTACTGGTATGACGGCGTTAACGGTCAGACAAGCCCTTACGACGACAACGGTCATGGTACGCACACCATGGGTACGATCTGCGGCGGCGACGGTTTCGGCGCGTTTACCGATGACGTCGGTGTCGCTTACGGCGCGCAGTACATTCCCACCAAGGCTTTCGACTCTGGCGGATCGGGCTCGTACACCGCGATCGACGCCTGCATGCAGTACCTGGCAGACCTGAAATCCGGCGGCGTAGACATCCGCGCGATCGGCAATTCCTGGAGCGGCGGCGGTTCTGATCTTCATTTCTGGACATACACACTGAACTGGAAAACACTGGGCATTCTGCCGGTCTTCTCGAACGGCAATTCGGGGCCAGGTGCGGGCACGGTCGGCGCGCCGGCGAGCTATCCGCTGTCGCTAGGCGTCGGTTCGACCAATAGTTCTGACGCGGTTTCAGGTTACTCCTCGCGTGGTCCGGCACCGAACATCGATCCCATCAACAACCCCACGTACTGGTATTATCCGACTTGGAACCTGTTGAAACCCGATGTATCAGCGCCCGGTGAAAACGTTCGCTCCAGTTGGAACAACGGCGGTTACAACACGATCAGCGGCACATCCATGGCATCGCCCCATGTCACGGGCGGCACGGCCGTGCTCCTGCAAAAAAATCCCGCTCTTACCGTTACCGAGCTTTACGACCTGTTCCGTAACTACTGCGACCAGCCCTCGGGCGGCGGATCATACCCCAACTATAATTACGGCTGGGGACGGATCAACCTCTGGAAGTCCCTGCAGGCTATCCCCGCGGGCAGTGTGCCAAACGTTATCATCAGCCGGACCGTGGTCACGGGCGGTAATGGCAACGGACAGCTCGATCCCGGTGAGAACGCGGGCATCGTAAACTATCTGAGGAATAATGGCTCGGTCACGGCAACCAATACCAATGGCACGCTGAGAACGGCCGACGCGTACGTTACGATCACTGATTCCATGTTCAATTTCGGCAACATCGCGGCCGGCGATTCCGCCAATAACAGCGGAGATCCCTTCGATGTCACGGTATCGGCCTCCTGTCCCAACGGGCATACCGCCGCTTTCAACCTCTACATCGTTTGCGCCGAATCATCCTGGACCCGTAGTTTCAACTTGATAATCGGTACGCCCGGCCTTGATTATGCCACGCACGATGTGGGCAACTGCAAGCTGTCGGTCACCCGCTACGGCGCGATCGGGTTCATGTCATCGGCCGCGACCCAGGGCGTGGGGTTCGTCTACCCGTCATCCGGTGCGAATCACATCTTCTATGCAGGATTTGCCGCCGGCAACAGTTCCAGCTACTGCGTCGACCGTTACTATGAATCCACCAATGTCGACGATGACGACTGGAACACGACCACTGACCCCGACGGCACGGTCCACATGTACGAACCGTGGCAGAACAATATCGATGAGTACGCGACTGCCGGTTACGATGATTCAGGTCATCCCTCGCCTCAGGGGCTGGTGTGCGAACAGTATTCCTGGGCATGGGATGATGCCACGGCCAATGATTTCGTGATCATGAAGTTCGTCCTGCGGAACGACGGGTCTTCGACGATCAGCAACCTGAACGCCGCGGTGTTCGTGGACTGGGATATCGGCGATTACATGAACAACCAGGGTTCATCCGAAGCGGCTCGAAACTTGACCTGGATGTACGAAACCACGCCGTACGTCGGCGTGGAGATCCTTGATCCGCCGCGCACCACGCCGGCACGCAACCTCTCGTTCATCGATCATGACACCTACATCTACCCGTACGGCGGACTGCCGGACAATTACCAGATCCAGTTCATGGACGGTACGATCTCATTGCCTGCTTCAAGCTACGCTTATGACTGGTCGACCTGCAACTCAGCCGGTCCGTTCACGCTGGCGCCGGCCGGGACTCAGATCGCGGCGTTCGCGATACTTGGCGGCAATAATCTATCTGACCTGCAGGCTAACGCGGACACTGCCTACAACCGCTACTGGAACTGGACCGAAGTGCAGGAAGGTACTCAGCCGAAATTCATTGCGAAGATGACGGTATTGCCCGCGGTTTCCACGGGGCATTTCGATCTCCAATACAGCTTGAGCGCCATTAACCCGCTGAATATAAAGGTCTTTGATGCTTCGGGCCGGCTGGTAAAGGAACGATCGCTCAACCCGCCGGCAAAAACCGGATCTCTTGGCGTCGACCTTGGCGACTCTCCTCAGGGCATCTACTTCATAACCATGGAATCCGGCAACCAGACCAGCACCGAAAAGGTCATCAAACTGCACTAATACTGCTTCACTACATTGCGGATAGATCAAAAAGACGGGCCCGGGGTTCTTATTACCCCGGGCCTGGGGTTCATGGACCGCTTCGATCCTATTTTTATCTCTGTTTGTTCTTTATATAAAAAAACGCACCCATGGACGCCTCTGCCCCGTCCGCGCAGGCGGTCACGATCTGCCTTAAACCTTTGGACCGGATATCGCCGGCCGCGAACACGCCGGTCAGGTTAGTTTCCATATCCTTGTTGGTCAGGATAAACCCGTGTTTATCAAGTTTGATCGTATCCTTAAAATACCCGCTATTCGGCACCAATCCCGCGTAGATGAATATCGCGTTTACCTTAATATCCTGTTCGATGGCGCTCGCGTTGTCCCGAACAGTAACCGATTCAACCAGATCCTTTCCATTTATCCGGACTACCGCATGGTTAAGCAGGAACTTCGCGTGCGGCTGGTCCTCGAGTTCCTTTTGAAGAACCTGGTCGGCTGTTATATAAGGAAGCATTTCAATAAATGTAACGCTTTTGACAAAATTTAAAAGGAACCGTCCTTCCTGCAAACCGGAATTGCCGCAGCCGACAACCGCGACATCTGCGCCTTTGAACAGGGGACCGTCGCAGGTCGCGCAGTAGGTCACGCCCCGGCCCCGCAGTTCCTTCTCTCCCGGGACCTGCAACATTTTCGGGTAGGTCCCGGTTGCGATGACAAGCGCCGTGCTTCTGTATTCACCGCGGTCCGTATATACCAGGATACCATTAGTATCCTTCTTAATTTTATCCACGGCTGCGTGCAGGATCCTGGTGCCAAAACGCTGAGCCTGCCTGGTCATGAGCTCGCCGATCTCGATCCCTTTTATACCCTCGGGAAAACCGGGAAAATTCTCGATTCTATCGGTCGTTGCGGCCAGGCCGCCCGCCAGTCCCCTCTCGATCACGGCAACTTTCAGACCGGCTCGCGCTCCGTAAATGGCCGCAGTCAAGCCGGCCGGTCCCGCGCCGATGACGATCAGATCATATGTCATGGTGACCTCAATTCCCCAGATGAACCCTTATCCCGCTTAATCAAGTTTCTATCTTACTTTGATTATCTTCTTGGCTATTTTGCCGTCCATTTCCAGAAAATATATTCCCGGCGATATATTCAACGGTCGAATTGTACGACCCGTGATATCAAAAATCCTACATTTTTTATCGCGGGGCAATATTATCGCGCCGCTAATAATAGTTGCAGCAATATTTATTTGTTGAACCGATTTGATAGCAGCATCATCAATACTTTGCTCAGGTCCAGTCTTCATAAGATAAAAATCATAATTACCTGAGCCAAAGGAATTCGTAAAGCCTGCCACCATATAGCCTTGATCACTTGTATGCTTTACTGTAAATCCAATATCATCATGACTACCGCCACAGGTTAGAACCCATAAGGAATCTCCATCTGTATTAATTTTCCAGAGACAAAGATCTAGGTTGGATGGCAATAATGATAATCCACCAGCAATAATATAATTACAATCTATCGTTTCTTGAATTGAATATGCTATGTCATACGATGGCCCTCCATATAATTTCGTCCACAGTGTATCACCATTTGTATTTAATTTCAATATTAATATATCATCACATCCAGCACCATAGGAATATGTCCACCCCACAACCAGATAATAGTGATCAGATGTCTCGATAACATCACATGCTTTATCCATTAGAGGACCACCATAAACAAAAGTCCACAATGTATCACCAAGCGAATCTGTCTTAATGATATATGCATCATAATTCCCAGCACCAAATGACCTGGTCCAAGCAGCAATAATATAACCACCGTCCGATGTAGTGCTAACCTCATATGCTTGGTCATTATCGATCCCACCAAATGTCTTTGTCCACATTGTATCACCAAGTGAATCAGTTTTTACAAGGTATATGTCAAAGCTATCAGCACCAAATGCATTCGTCATTCCTGCAAGAATATAACCACCATCCGATGTTTGCTCAATACCGCTTGCTGACTCAATGCCAACTGAATCACCAATCATTTTTGTCCACATTATATCACCAAGTGAATCAGTTTTTACAAGATAAATGTCAAAGTTATCAGCACCAAATGCATTCGTCATTCCTGCAAGAATATAACCACCATCCGATGTCTGTTGTCCGGCATAACAAAATTCATCACCAATCCCGCCATAAACTTTTGTCCACAATGTATCACCAAATGGATTCGTTTTTACCATATAAAAATCATAATCACCTCCACTAAATGAGTTGGATTGGCCAAAAATGACATAACCACCATCGGTTGTCTGTTGAGCAGCCCTTCCCCAACTTCTTTCATCACCTACACCACCATAGGTTCGCGTCCATAATGTATCTGGTATTTGGGCATAACAAAAAACCAAAAATATTAAATTCACAGAGAATAAAATAACTTTTGATGTATTAGACATATAATCTTATTAATCTCCAGTATATTTTACATTTCCTAAAAGAATTGTCAAGATGAACTATTGCAGATATTTTGCTATTCTATTAAGCACAACAGTTGATTGGAGGATGACTTGTTCCAGTGCATAAACTGCAGGTGGTCGCAACTGTTGGCCATTGGGGTCAGCCCTCGAAATTAGAAATTATCTTTTTGACATAGAAGTTTATTTTTTTATCAACCGCCATCAATCGCTCAATCTGCAAACCCGCCTTACTCACCGCGGAAAACCGCAGGCCCACCAC